>ERZ791903.78-NODE-78-length-150447-cov-10.070509_pt1 | contig 150447 bp, 127 predicted proteins | sample MGYA00510148_ERZ791903 | MGnify/ENA primary metagenome ERZ791903 (study PRJEB30046, sample SAMN00792080) | human gut metagenome | study: EMG produced TPA metagenomics assembly of the A metagenome-wide association study of gut microbiota in type 2... | reverse complement strand
AATTTGTGGATGATGGTAAAGTGGATCCCAATAATCCTTATCCGCCGGGTGGAGCAGGAAATCCGGAAGATCCTAATAAACCAGTGGTTGAACCTACTTATGTAACTCCTATTAAATATACGCCGAGTAGTAGTGACCATCTGGCAAAGAAAAAGTTACCAACAACTATGACTACTCAACTGCCTAATGGTTGTGTTATTGCTGTAATGGAATATGTTGATAATAAGGTTTTTAATGGGAAGTTAAATCAGGGTGATTTGTTGCAATATTATTATACACAACATGGCTTAAATATTTATAATATCGGGGTTGATTTAGATAAAATAGATGGGCTCGTTGATTGTTTTTTTAGAACTACAGATTTTCTTACTTATAGGTCTGCTATAGATGCAGGTTATGTAGTGATGACTGATATATATAGCTCAATATCAAATTCTACACATAATATTCTTATTGTAGGGTATCGGTCTGGCAGGAATTTAATTTATATGGATCCAGAAAAAGGAGAATGGAATGTTGTATCTGAATCATCTTTGGTTAAAAACTATAACATTGTTATTACTGGAGTAAAATAATTATTTAAAACTATAGTTATGAATGAATTTAAATTAAAAATGATAATTTCATTTATTTGTGTATACCTATTTGTATATACAGGAAAGGCTTTTGGACAAGAACGAACTACTCTCAGTCTTTTGGCAAATAAAGAATGGATTATGCAGTTTCCTGAGAAACAAAATTTCTCTTATAAATTAACATATGACACACATACACAAACTTATACTTTTATTTATCGTGACGGTGGGTATGTAGATAAAGTGCCTTATTATTTGTCAGATGAAGTTGCTAGTAACTTTGATTCCACAAAAGTTGGTAAATGTGAATGCGGTAAATATATTATTACACTTATAACTCCTAAAAATGAAAAGAAAAGAGTTTTAGTTTATGAAATATTGGATTTGTCTGCAGTTTATTTAAAGGTGAGGAGTTTGTCTAACAATAGTATTCTTCAGTTCAAAGTTGAATAATATTTATTACATTTATTTGTGATAATAGAAATGGGAGACATAAATAAAACTTTTCGCACTCAGGAGATCGAAACCCATGCTTTGTGTAATGTAAACATAGAAACACAAGACTCCGAGTTTGCATCTATAATGAGGTCTTCAGGATGTGGGAAAAGTACATTATTGAATATCCTTGTATTAGATGATAAGACCTAATATTATAATGAATAATGTAAATATATAACAATGATTTTTTAATAAAAACCGATCGTATTATGAAGAAAAGGATTTTGTGTTTTTTGTTTCTTGTGTGTACGTTCATTATTGTTCGTGCTGATGGTGCCGATTCACTGGCCTTGACTCCTCCTATGGGATGGAATAGCTGGAACTGTTTTAGTTGCGATGTCAATGAACAGCAGATACGGGATATGGCAGATCTGATTGTTGCGAATGGTATGAGAGATGCAGGCTATACCTATGTGAATGTTGATGACTGCTGGCAAGTGGGTCGCGATGCGGATGGGAATATTGTGGTTGATTCAGTACGTTTTCCTTCCGGTATAAAAGCATTGGCAGATTATATACATTCCAAAGGATTGAAGTTTGGTATTTATTCTTGTGCAGGGTCATTGACTTGTGCCGGACGTCCGGGAAGTCGTGGCTATCAGTTTCAGGATGCCCGTACCTATGCTGAGTGGGAAGTGGATTTCCTGAAGTATGACTGGTGTTTTGATGAGGCTCAAAGTCCTCAGGGAGCTTATCGTACTATGCGTGATGCTTTGAAAGCCAGCGGTCGTCCCATTGTATTCTCTATTTGTGAGTGGGGAAGTAGCAAACCGTGGACATGGGCAAAAGGAGTAGGACATTTGTGGAGAACTACGGGGGATATTATCAATGCTTTTAAAGGTACGGTACACTGGGGAGGATGTAGTGTAGTGGATATCATTGATAAGAATGCAGACTTATATCCTTATGCCGGTCCGGGACATTGGAATGATCCTGATATGTTGCAGGTAGGTAATGGGGTACTCACTACTGAGGAGAATCGTTCACACTTCACCATGTGGTGTATGTTGGCGGCTCCACTGTTGGCTGGGAATGATTTGCGGACCATGGATAAAGAAACACAGGCTATCCTGATGAATAAAGACGTGATAGCTGTGAATCAGGATAAGTTGGGTATACAAGGACGTCGTTACATGAAAATAGAACAATATGAAATCTGGGTAAAACAGTTGTCTAATGGAGAAGCTGCTGTATGCTTTTTCAATCGTGATGAGCAACCATGGACATTTGAGTATAAATTTGGAAAAGACAAATCTCACCTTCACTTTGCAGATATCAGACTCTGGGAATTGGAATATGATGTATACGATATCTGGAACAAGAATAAATATCTTGGAACTTCCAGCGATAATCTAAGTTTCAAGGTTCCTGCACATGGCGTTGTATTGGTAAAGTTGGCTCCTAAAAATAAAAAATGAATATAGATAAAAAATGATTGTGATGAAAAGATTTTTATTCAGTGTAATATGTATGCTTTTGGCTTTTGCCGGATTTGCCCAGGAACAAATCGCGATAAAACATGGCCCGTATCTTCAGAACCTGAAAGAGACGGAAACTACTATTGTATGGGTGGCTAATAAAGCTTCTGTTGGTTGGGTGGAAGTGGCACCCGATGATGGTACAAGCTATTACCGCTTTGAACGTTCCAGGTTTTTTGATTCTACGAATGGGGTGAAGAATGTTTCGGAATTGCATGCAGTTCGTATCACCGGTCTTAAACCTGAAACCAGCTATCGCTATCGTATTTACTCCCAGGAGGTTCTGGAACGTAAAGGAGAAGAAATCGTTTATGGCAATGTTGCAGCTCCCAGTATTTATGATAAGCGTTCATTGAAATTTACGACAAATGATCGTAATAAGCCGGCAACCTCATTTATTATGTTGAATGATATTCATGGTAATACGGATTATATTCCGAAACTGCTGAACAATGCCGGTTTTAAAGAGACGGATATGATCATCTATAATGGTGATATGATGAATTGGCTGATGGATGAAGAAGACCTGTTCAAAGGCTTTATGGATGTTACCGTAGATTTGTTTGCTACTCATAAACCTATGTATTACGCCCGTGGAAACCATGAAACACGTGGCTTGTTTGCTGCTTCTTTTCAGCACTATTTCTCCCCTAAGGAACCGCACTTGTATTTCTTGTTGAGACAAGGTCCGGTTTGTTTCATTTTTCTGGATACAGGTGAGGATAAGCCCGATTCTGATATAGAGTATCACGGCATTACAGACTATGATAATTACCGTACTGAACAAGCTAAATGGCTTTCTGAAATTGTGAAATCTCCTGATTTTTTGGATGCGAAGTTCAAAGTGGTCATCGCCCATATGCCACCCCTGCCTGATCAGGACTTGTGGCATGGACAAGGAGAAGTTTTGGAAAAGTTTGTCCCCATCCTGAATGATGCGCAGGTGGATGTTATGTTAAGTGGGCATCTGCATCAATATTTTAATAATAAGCCGACTGATAAAGTTCACTTTCCGGTTATTGATAATTCCTCAAATACAGTACTTAAAGGAGTAATAGAAGGGAATCAACTGAATATGGAAGTGAGGAATATGAATGGAGAGGTGATAGATAAAATTTCTATTATGGCAAAGTAGTGAATCATTTTACTTTAAATCTATGAATAGCATGAGTTTTGTATCAAAAAGTTTTTTTAGTTTCTTATTGTTTGTATGGGTGTGTGGAGCAATGATGGCTGAAAGTATTACTTCACCGAATGGAAATCTTCATTTAGATTTTACTGTAAATACACAGGGAGAACCGGTATATCAGCTTTTCTATAAAGGTAAGGCTGTAGTGAAACCTTCAAAATTGGGCTTGGAATTGAAAGATGATCCCGGACTGATGAGTAATTTTACATTAACCGGCACTGAGACTTCAACTTTTGATGAAACCTGGAAGCCGGTGTGGGGAGAAGTAGCGCAGATTCGTAATCACTATAATGAACTGGCTGTGACTCTGGAACAGAAAGTTCAGAATCGTAATATGATTATTCGTTTCCGGCTTTACAATGATGGTTTAGGATTCCGGTATGAATTCCCCTTGCAAAGAAATCTGAACTATTTTATAGTGAAAGAAGAACATACCCAGTTTGCCATGACTGGCGATCATCTTGCCTTTTGGATACCGGGTGACTATGATACACAGGAGTATGACTATACTGAGTCTAAATTATCGGAAATACGGGGTTTAATGGAAAGTGCCGTAACGGTAAATGCTTCACAATTCGTATTTTCTCCTACAGGGGTTCAAACCTCCTTACAGATGAAGACGGATGATGGTATCTATATCAATTTGCATGAAGCCGCTTTGGTCGATTACTCCTGTATGCACCTCAACTTGGACGATAATAATCTGATATTTGAGTCCTGGTTGACACCTGATGTCTTGGGTAACAAAGCTTATATGCAAGCTCCTTCTAAAACTCCCTGGCGTACTATTATAGTCAGTGATGATGCACGGGATATTCTGGCTTCAAAACTGACTTTGAATCTAAATGAACCTTGTGCTTATAAGGATGTCTCTTGGATTAAACCGGTGAAGTATATCGGCGTCTGGTGGGAGATGATTACAGGCATGAAGTCATGGAGCTATACAGATGAGTTGCTTGCTATGAGATTCGGTGAAAACGATTATACGAAGATCAAGCCAAACGGCCGTCATGCTGCCAATAATGAGAATGTGAAAAGATATATCGATTTTGCAGCCGAACATGGCATGGATCAGGTCTTGGTGGAAGGTTGGAATGAAGGTTGGGAAAGTTGGGGAGGAAGTTCCAGAGATTTTGTCTTTGACTTTGTTACTCCTTATCCTGATTTTGATGTAAAGATGCTGAATGATTATGCCCGGAGTAAAGGAGTAAGATTGATGATGCATCATGAAACGTCGGCTTCCGTTCGTAACTATGAACGTCATCTGGATAAAGCTTATCAATTTATGGCAGATCATGGTTATAATTCCGTGAAAAGTGGATATGTTGGTGATATCATTCCTCGTGGTGAGCATCATTACGGGCAATGGATGAATAATCATTATCTATATGCAGTGAAGAAAGCTGCTGAGTATAAAATCTGTGTAAATGCCCATGAGGCAGTACGTCCTACCGGCTTGTGCCGTACTTATCCGAATCTGATAGGTAATGAGTCTGCTCGTGGTACTGAGTTTGAACCTTATGATGGGAATAAACCCTTTCATACTACATTGCTTCCTTTTACCCGTCTAATAGGTGGCCCGATGGATTATACTCCCGGTATTTTTGATATCTGCCTGACATTCCTGAATCGTGAGAATCATGGTCAGATTCATACGACTCTGGCTAAGCAACTGGCTTTGTATGTCACTCTTTACAGTCCGTTGCAGATGGCGGCTGACCTGCCGGAAAGTTACGAACGTCATTTGGATGCTTTCCAATTCATTAAAGATGTTGCTGTTGATTGGGATGACAGTAAGTATCTTGAAGCTGAACCGGGCGATTATATAACCGTAGCTCGTAAAGCTAAAGGTACAGGCAACTGGTTTGTGGGTGGCATTACGGATGAAAATGCCCGTGTCTCTACTTTTACCCTAGACTTTCTGGAACCCGGAAAAGAGTACGTGGCAACGCTGTATGCTGATGCTAAAGATGCTGATTATGAAAAGAATCCTACTGCATATCAGATAAAGAAAGGCATTGTAACCAATAAGACTAAAATATCTGTAAAGATGGCATGTAGTGGTGGATTTGCTTTGAGTTTGATTGAGGCTATGGCAGTAGATAAAAAGGCTGTGAAGAAATGGAAGTAAAGTGGTGAAAGAAACAATTTCTTTGCAGGAATCTTTTTATCTTTGCATATCCTAATAATTAATATCTAAGTATGAAAATGAAAAGATTAAAACAGTATTTGTTGTTAATTACTATTCTGGGAGGATTATCAATCAGTGAGGCATATGCTCAAAAGAACAATTTTGCCAATTTAGCTCGTTATGCAAAAGAAAACGCTGCACTTCCAAAGCCCGTAAAGAAAGAGAAAAGAGTTGTCTTCATGGGGAATTCCATTACGGAAGGGTGGGTGAGAACTCATCCGGACTTCTTTAAAACAAATGGCTATATAGGCCGCGGCATCAGTGGACAAACCTCTTATCAATTCTTATTGCGTTTCCGTGAGGATGTTATTAATCTTTCTCCGGCTTTAGTAGTCATAAATGCCGGAACTAATGATGTTGCTGAAAATGTAGGTCCCTACAATGAAGAGTATACATTTGGAAATATTATTTCTATGGTAGAGTTGGCTAAAGCAAATAAGATAAAAGTGATTTTAACTTCTGTGCTACCGGCAGCAACCTTTAAATGGAGACCGGAAATAAAGGATGCTTCTCAGAAAATTCAATCATTAAATGCCCGTGTAGCAGCGTATGCAAAAGCAAATAAGATTCCTTACGTGGATTATTACCAGGCGATGGTGTTGGATGAAAATGGAGCATTAAATCCTCAATATACGAAAGATGGAGTACATCCGACAAGTGAAGGGTATGATATAATGGAACCAATTATCAAAAAGGCTATTGAAGATACGCTTTAAAAGGATAGATAACTCACAATAAAAACCTCCTTTCTCAATTACCATAACAGGATGAGAAAGGAGGTTTTCTTATTTATCAATTCTACTTATTTATCAGTTCGACAACTCCGGATTAGCGGCTATCGCTTCTCTTGGAATTTGAATTGTATAACGCGAATCATCCTGTTCCAATACATAGGTTCCTCCCTTGAGCACTTTCTCAATACGGGGGCGGGTGGTACGGCGTAAGTCGAACCAGCGATGTCCTTCAAAAGCTAATTCACGCGCACGTTCATCCAGAATCTCCTGTATCAGGGCTTCCTTGTTCATTGCGTTCACGGCAGTTGCTTTTACTGTATATGCTTCTGGTGTATAGCGCTTCTGCATTAACTCCAGCAATCGGGTGCGTGCCTGAGGCAATTTATCCGATTGGGCTGCTGCTTCTGCCGAATTCAGGTACATTTCTCCCACCCGGAAAGAACAACGGAAATCATCTTTTCCGCTTTTTTGGCTGAAGCGATAACCATTCTTGTCGGCAGGTTTGAAATAAGCGTCCAGACGTAAATCGCCTTCTTTGTATAAAGAAGCTAAAGCTTCTGATAGAACAGCAGCCTGTGTGTAGTTAGAGGACATACCGCGTTCTAATGCAGTAATATTTTCTACAGACTGATAGTTGTTGGGCAGGGTATAAGTTTCTGCATTGAAATCTTCCAATGTATTCTTTTCAGCAAGTATCGCTTCGGCTGCCTGATATGCACTGTCCCATTGTCCCATATATAAATATAAGCGGGCACGGAGAGCTTTTACAGATAAGGTTGTGAAACGATAAGAAAATTTCTGTTCCCAGGATTCTTTGTTAATCAGTTTCTCAGCCTCGTTGATGTCTGCAATGACCGCTTCATAAATCTGTGCAACGGTATTCTTCTTCAAGATTTCATTGATATCGCTATTCAGCTTAAGCGGCACAGCTTTTGTTTCTAATGCTCCCGGTCGGGTATAGGGCTGTCCGTAAAGATTCACCAACAGGAAATGCATGTAAGCACGGAGCAGATAACATTCACCAATCAATTGGTCGATGTCCTCTTCGCTCCCTTCATTGATGGATTTCCACTCTTCTATGGTATAGTTGACAGTGAACATGATGCTATAGAAGTTTTTCCACTCAAAGGCAGTGGTTTGTCCCGGTGCGCTGAAGTCATCCCAGCACTCAATTTTTCCATAACGATCCTGTTCCCAACTATCATCTTTCACATACAGTTCGTCCGAACGAAAACAGGCGAGTCCTCTGGCATCGGGAACGGTCTTATAGGCTGTGGCAATCAGTGCTCTGTACTCAGCTAAAGTCTGGGGGATCACCTTTCCCGTAGGTTGAATGTCAAGCATATCACAAGCAGTCAGCAATACTACGCTGCTCATCAATAACATTATATATATCTTTCTCATTGTTTTAACTCTCTATAAAATTAAAAATTCAGGTTCAGGCTTAGTGTAACAGACTTCGGAGCCGGGGTTGCATACGCGTTGGACATCGTTTCCGGATCAAGATAATTCTTGTAACTTGAACCGAATACTAATAAGTTACGTCCTTCGATGGCAATTGTAGCGGAAGTCATACCTAATTTGCGGCTGAAATTAGTAGGCAATGTATACCCTAAACGGATGTTTTGGAGTCGCACGTAGTTCAGGTCTCTGATCCAGATATCCAGGTTACGGTATATTTCATTTTGGTTTGAATACCACATATATTCATCCAGGCGTTCATTCTGGCTCAGCAGAACAGGAAAGATTGTTTCCGTGTTTTCCGGAGTCCATCGGTTCAGGATATCGCGGTTTGTATTACGTCCTTTATCAAAGTCAACGATAGAGTAGGTGGGTTGGCTGCGCACTTTTCCACCGAAGTCGAAGCTGAAGTTGACACCCAGTTCAAATGCTTTGTATGTGAAAGTATTATTGAAACCACCGGTATAAGGGCAGTCGGCTGTACCTACATAAGTGTAAAGTTCACGGCGTTCGCGGGCTGTCAGGTCAGTTGCTCCGAATCCCCATTCCTGCAATTTAAAGAACTCCATGGCTGATACGGTTTCACCTTCCTTGTTTTGGAACATGGGGTATCCTTCTTCGTCCAGACCGGCTGTTTTCAATGCGAACAATGCTCCTACGGGGTATCCCTCGCGACCTGGCTCTATGGCGTCTTCACGTAGTGCTTCTTTAAGTACCTTATTGTTATTGTATGCAAAGTTGAAGTTGGTAGTCCACATAAAGTTCTTTGTATGAATGTTACGTGTACTCAGTCCGATTTCAACACCTTGGTTCTGCATACTGGCCCAGTTGACGGTCAACATTTCAAAACCTGTTTCCAGTGGAAGCATTTGGGTTCCAATCAAGTCTACGCCCTTACGATAATAATAGTCTACGCTCAGATTGATAGCCTGATTCAATACTGCAAAGTCGAATCCGGCATTTACTGAATGGGTTTTCTCCCAACGCAGTTTCTTGTTCGGTGCACCGGAAACGTCAATCATATCTTCTGATCCTCCCGGTAGGATATTTTCAATTCTGTAGTTACCCAGAAGGTAAGGAGAGGTGTTCTTGTCAATGTTTCCCTGCAAACCGTAAGATGCACGGACTACCAGATTGTCTATCCATTTGGCATTTGCCATAAAAGGTTCCTGAGAGATACGCCACAAACCACTGACTGAATATAATGGCAGATAACGGTATTTCTTGTCTACACCAAAAAGGTCGGAACCGTCAAAACGGATACTACCTCCTACTGTATAACGATTCAGTAATGAATATGATAGGGTTGAGAAAGCAGATACGTATGCATTTTCAATGTGAGCCTTTTCATGCAATTTAAAGGCTTTACTCTCTTCAGGGAAAATAATCGGTTTTGTAGTCATTGTTTTACGGTCGAAACCATAACCGGCACTGTACAGTTTGTCTTCCCAAGTCTTACGGATCTCTGTTCCTACCATCATTTCAAACTCATGGATATCCTTGTATGTATCGCGATATTCTCCCATTGCTTTCCAAGTGACTTGGGAAAGAGAATTCTCATTGGCTTTATGAAAACCACCTTCCGGCAGATAGGTCACACCATTCTGACGATGGTTCTTCTTTTCCTTACGCATAGCAAAAGATTCCCCATCGGCTATTTTTTCGATAGATGTCTTGTCGAGTTGCAGACCGAGTTGGGTAGTGATCTTGAAGCGGTCATCAAATCGTAATTCAGCATCAAAGATAGAAGAAAGTCCGTTGATGGTGGTTTCATTAGTTACATTTCTCCGTTCTTCAAAAGGATTGAAACCAAAGTCCATGTCTACATCATTCTCTACATCAATATCGTAGTTATAGTTGCCGTTTGCATCAAAGGGTGTGAAATAAGGATTAGCCAGGCGAGAATAGAACAATGGATTAGTTAAACCATCTGTATCCGGCAAATAAGTAGAGTTCTTACGGCGATTGGCAAACATGGAAGCACCGACTTTCAATATGCTGTTCACCTTATAGCTGGTCTTCATCACTAAATTCAAACGTTCGGCAGATACATTGGGAATATTACCGTTTTCTTTCATATATCCGAAGGAAGTGTAATAAGTTGCCTTTTCGCTACCACCGGAAAGAGACAAGTTATACTCCTGTGTAAATGCATCACGGAAGAGGATATCACTCCAGTCCGTATTTGTTGCCTTTAGTCTATTGATTGCACCTTGAGCATTGGAAGACAAAGCGTTCCAACCTCCATCTTTGAAGTTTTTGAGTTCTCCCAGTCCTGAGATAATGCGATATACCTCACCTTTGGTCTCTCTGTAAGGGTATCCGGATTCCAGCAAGTCAAGTTCCAGACCAACTTTTTCTTCTGAATTAAGTAGATTCAAGCGGTCTATATTCAACTTAGGAGAATATGTCAGCTTGGAGGAGAAGTTAATAACCGGTTTTCCGACTTTACCTTTCTTTGTGGTAATCACAATTACACCGTTAGCTGCACGGGCACCATAGATGGCAGTTGCGGCAGCATCTTTCAGAACGGTGATATTATCGATATCGGCAGGATTCAGACCGGCAATAGCGGTTTGACCTATGTTATCGATGTCTTTCAATACTTCCATATTGGGAATGTTCGTTCCTTCCAATGGAATACCGTCCAACACCCACAAAGGATCTTGCGTACCATTCAGAGAGGATGTACCACGAATACGGATTTTGGCAGGAGCACCCGGAGTACCGGAAATGTTGCTTACGGAAAGTCCGGCAATCTGTCCGGCCAATGCCTGGTCTATACTCTTGGTTGCACCCATCATCTGGTCCGAGATGTCGATTTTTGACACAGCAGCCGTCAGTTTACGGCGTTCTACTGTCTGATATCCCGTTACAACTACCGCGTCAAGCATATGAGCGGAAGGTTGAAGAGTGATGTCATATTGTTTTTTGCCCGGAATGAGTTTTATTTCCACTACATCATAACCAACGTAGCTGCAATAAAAGCGGGTAATGCCATCCGGAATTGAAATAGAGAATTTACCGTCGATATCCGTAATGACACCAATAGTCGATTGATTATTCCCGTTTTTCTTCAGATCATCAGCCGTCACATAGACAGAAGCGCCTATGAGAGGCAAGTTATCCTCAGAAGAAATTACTACACCCTCTACTTGTCGCTCTGCGGCAAGGGCGTAAGTGAGTGTTCCTATTAGTAATAGGAACACGACAGATAAGCGTCTTTTCATCCGTTAAAATAATAAAATTAATACTTAAATTGAAAACTGGTTTTAAAGCCCTAATGCTGTGTTGATACGGAGAATCATATCTTTATAATGATATTTGGTTGCCACATCCGATGTTCCCAGACGACTCTGGAGTAAATCCTTGATGCGGAGCAATTCCCCTCGTTTCACGGAAATGGCATCTGAGATGCGATTCAGCTGGGAACCGTAAAAGTTCAATTCGCGGCGGGCACCCATACGATCTGAATCCAGTGCGCGGTGGGCATGCTCGTCACAACTGCAAAGGGGGATTTGGTTATCCAGCAGGAAGTGGTTATCCATTAATTTTTTGTTGATTTTGACTCCTTCGCTTTCGGCAGCAGCTGTAATCAAGGCATCTACAAAGTTTTTCTGTAAGGTACGTGTCATGACATCAGGTAGTGCACCCCGCTCCGTGGTTGCGAAGATACTGCGGTGTAAACCGTCCATCAATTCTACGGCTGTGAAAGCCTTTTTACCATTCACTGCTTCGTTTTCGAGCATACGTACCAGGCGGTTATTGGATAAGAGGTCCCAAAGAATATAAGATTGGGCATTCTTCAATACTTGTGTCGGTGCATTTTCTACTATGCCCAGCGGAGTGTTGCGAAGCAAATAGGTATATTCACCCACTTCTGTGTCGAATAACCACTTCGGGTAAGTCAATACTTCATCAAGCAAGAATTTCAAAGCGGCCTGCTGCTTTTCCTTCTCTACAAAAGTGTAAGTTTTCTGACCGTCACCTACCACTGTATTTTCCATATAGATACCCCCTATGTTGGCAAGTACATGGTATAGATAATTATTCCATTGGTTGATCACTGCATAATATAAACGTGAAGCTTCTTCATACGTTTGTCCCTTCTCTCCGGTAGTTGTCCATTTGATAATTTCGGGAACAATCCGTTTCAGGTTTGCAATGCCATACTGGGAAGAACGTACGGCATCATCACCCAGGTCTTCATTCTGTGCACGCGGATCTACGGCATCACGTACATCCTGCGCCTCACTGTATTTATAAAGACGGTCTGTATGGCGGCTCAGGAAATCATAAAGCAAATCTTTTTCTTCCTCCGGAGTTTCTTTGCCATACCAGCGATAACCGTATTCAATGGCAAAAAGATCGTAAGGACCGATATGCGGTGAGAGTGCAGTTATTCCGTCACCGGGTTGTGCCACGTAGTTGAAACGGGCATAATCCATGATGGAAGAAGAGGTAGAGTTCATCCGGTCGGTAAATGACTTGGAACGGAGTGAATCCGTGGGAAATGCCCATGACCCCATCATGTTATGACGCAATCCTAAAGAGTGGCCTACTTCATGGCAGGCTACAAAACGCATGGCGTCACCCATCAGTTCATCGGATAACTTGATGCCGCGTGCTTCCGGACGCACAGTACCTGTCTGTACGGTAATCCATTCCTGAAGCATATTCAGTACATTGTGCCACCACATGATGTCCGCTTCCAGAATTTCTCCTGAACGAGGATCCAGAATGGAAGGACCCATCGCGTTTGCCTTGGTTGAGGCTGCATAAGTCAGTACGGAATAGTTCACGTCGTCCATGTCTACCGTCATGCTGTCCGTAATATCTTTGGCGATGATGGCGTTCTTGAAACCGGCACGTTCAAAGGCAACCTGCCAGTCTTCGATACCTTGTTTGATGTATTTGCGCCAACGATACGGTGTGGAATTCTCTATGTAGAATACAATCGGTTTAGCCGGTTCCACCAACTCTCCACGCAGATAGCGCTCGCGATCTTCCGGTTTCGGTTCCAGACGCCAGCGGGTGATGAACTGCTGTTTGCTAACCCGTTGTTGTCCGTCGCTATAGCTAAGCAAAGGATTGGTGAAGTAGCCTACACGGGCATTATCCAGGCGACCGGTCATCGGTGTTTCCGGCAGTAACATCAGTGACGAACTTACTTCGACAGTTACATAGATGGAAGTCGTTCCTTCAGTCACCTTCGTTGTCAGTTCGGACGTAGCCACCACATTATTCTCGAATGACTTGATTGAGAGAATGCGTGACAGATTCTTGATGGAAGAGGTTCCCAGATTTATATTGGTAAATACATTGTTAATGCTTGTCTCTGTGCCATCATAAATATCATTCACTTTGATAACCATGGTGGTAGAGTCATTATTGAATGCCTCGATCTTGAAGCCGGCTATCAATGGAGAAATATAATTATCACGTACCGACTGGCTGATGGCATCTTCGGCAGGAGCGAGGGGAAGAGGGCGGCTTTGACGAATCAGCAACTTGTTTGTTGCTTTATCCAGTTCGAAGCGCACCATTTGGTTTTCATAATTGGTGCCGCGGTTCACTCCGGCCTCATTCAGTTCGGAAGGGACACGTTGGAGCTTGTTCACTACCAGCATGTCTCTACCCAGCAGGTTCGTCGGTACCTCAAAATAGTAATCGTTCTTTTTCTGGTACACATTGAACATACCACGGCGAATGGTGCTACCGTCTCCGGTCAGTTTCTCGTACTCGTTTTTTGATTTAACACTGTCGTTAGGTTCACTTTTCTTTTTCTTTCGGAACCATCCCATAGAATCGGGCGTAGAATTTACAGCATGCACTATAACAGGCTCACACATGAAAGCGCCTGTAGCCACTGTAGTCAGCAAAATTGTTTTAAGTTTCATCAGTTATTATCAATTATCATCATGCCCCCTCTCTACTCTATAGAATAGGGGACGACAAAGATAGTAAAACTATCTATATGAACAGATAGCTGCAATTAGTTTTGACGTTTTTTCTTTTATAACTCAAAGAGTCTTTCAATTATAAAAAAACAGTATCAGTTAGAGTTTATGCTCATTCTTTAACTGATACTGTTAATAATCTATTTTCAGTTTAAAGTCGGCTTAGTCAAATAAACTCTTGAACTTCTTGAAAATCTTTTCTTTAATTGAAGTATTCGGTTTAAAGTTGTCTGAGCCTTCCATTTCTTCGAGTGCTTTTTTCTCGTCTTTGTTAAGAGCTTCCGGTACATATACGCTAACATTTACTAATAAATCTCCCGTACCGTATCCGTTCACACTTGGCAGTCCCTTTCCGCGAAGCCGGAGTACTTTACCCGGTTGGGTGCCCGACTCAATCTTCACTTTCACCTTGCCGTCGATGGTGGGTATTTCTACCGCGCCACCTAAAGCAGCTGTCGGGAAGCTGAGAAGCAGGTTGTAAATCAAGTCGTTTTCGTCGCGGATTAGTTCTTTATCCTGCTCTTCCTCTACAAGAATCAATAAGTCACCCGGAACACCATTGTGTTTACCGGCATTTCCTTTGCCGCTCATAGAGAGCTGCATACCCTCCATTACACCTTTAGGTATATTCACGCTTACTACTTCTTCACCGTAAACAATACCTTCTCCGGCACACACTTTGCATTTATTCTTGATTATTTTTCCTTCGCCACCACAAGTAGGGCAGGTAGTACGAGTCTGCATCGTACCGAGGATTGTCTGCTGGTTGCGAATCACCGAACCGCTACCTTTACAGGTCGGGCAAGTTTCCGAACCGCCGTCACCTTCAGCACCCGAACCATGACAATGGTCACAAGGAACGTACTTTTTCAGTTTGAATTTCTTTTCTACACCGGTAGAGATTTCTTTCAGGTTCAGTTTGACCTTTACGCGCAAGTCCGAACCGCGAAAACGCGCACGTTGCGAACTTCCGCCTCCGAATCCTCCCCCGAAACCGCTGAAACCTCCTCCGAAGCCACCACTATGTCCACCGAAGATATCTCCGAACATAGAGAAGATATCATCCATAGACATACCGCCACTGAAGCCACCGAACGGACCACCGTTTCCGGCAGCACCACTCATTCCTGCATGACCGAATTGATCATAACGGGCACGCTTGTCCGCATTGCTTAGTACGTCGTATGCTTCTGCCGCTTCTTTGAATTTTTCTTCCGCCACTTTGTCACCCGGATTCTTGTCAGGGTGATATTGAATGGCTTTTTTGCGGTAGGCTTTCTTTATTTCCTCTACCGTTGCTGTCTTTTCGACTTCCAGTACTTCGTAGTAATCTCTTTTTTCCATATATATTATGTTATTCTCCTACCACCACTTTGGCATGGCGGATTACTTTGTCGTTTAGCATGTATCCGGTCTGTACACAGTCTAGAATCTTGCCCTTCAAAGCTTTATCCGGTGCGGGAATGACGGCCACTGCTTCGTGGAAATCAGTGTCAAGAGGCTTTTCCTTAGTCTCGATCACTTTTACGCCGTCCTGTGCCAATACAGACATGAACTTGTTATAAATCAATTCCACTCCTTCCTTCACGGCTGCTACGTCTGTGGCAGTTTCCATGTTTTTCAGAGCGCGTTCAAAGTCATCCACGATTGGAAGTATACTGCTGATGGTCTTTTCGCCACCGTTCAGGATCAGCTCCGCTTTTTCTTTCATCGTGCGTTTACGGTAGTTGTCAAACTCGGCAGAAAGGCGCAGATACTTATCCTTCTGGTCTTCTATCACTTTGTTTGCTTCTTCCAGCTCTTTGGCAAGCTTTTCCTCTTCTGTCAGGGCAGCTTCATCCTGTACATCTTCCGTTTGGGATTCTTCATTTTCCGCAGCTTCCTTCTGGGCAGCTTCGGACATTAACTCTTCTTCGTTGATGTTTTCTTTTTCTTTCGGGTCCATATTTCTATTCTTATTATTCTTGTAAAAAGGATTTGTTTTCATTACTGTCAAGGGTTTAAGTTAGTATATCACTGTACCAACAAAAACTTTGCCAAATAGGCAGCATTTGTCTAAAACGCCGCAAAGGTAATACTTTTATGTCAGATTGACAGCGCATTTCTACGAGTATTCATAGAAAAATGTCTATCTTTGCACCCGCAAAATACAGAGTAATAGGTATTAGGTAGTAAATTGTAAATCGCTAAAATAAGAAAATAGATCAATGATTACAGTCTCGAACGTTTCCGTACAGTTTGGAAAAAGGGTGTTGTTTAATGATGTAAACCTGAAGTTTACAAGTGGTAACTGCTATGGTATTATCGGTGCTAATGGTGCCGGAAAATCTACTTTCCTGCGTGCCATATCCGGTGACTTGGACCCTACGACCGGTTCTATTATGTTAGGTCCGGGCGAACGCCTCTCCGTTTTAAGTCAGGACCACTTCAAGTGGGATGCGCTTACGGTAATGGATACCGTAATGATGGGGCATACCGTTTTGTGGGATATCATGAAGCAGCGTGAAGTACTTTATGCCAAAGAAGATTTCACGGATGAAGATGGCTTGAAAGTTTCTGAGTTGGAAGAGAAATTTGCGGAACTGGATGGTTGGAATGCAGAAAGTGATGCTGCCGCTTTGTTGAGTGGCCTGGGCATTAAGGAAGATAAGCATTATTTGTTGATGGGTGATTTGAGTGGTAAGGAGAAGGTACGTGTCATGCTGGCACAGGCACTTTTCGGTAATCCGGATAACTTGTTGCTGGATGAGCCTACCAATGACCTTGATATGGAAACAGTGATGTGGCTGGAAGATTATCTGGCTAACTTTGAACATACAGTGTTGGTTGTAAGTCACGACCGTCACTTCCTCGATTCTGTTTGTACGCATACGGTCGATATCGATTATGGTAAGATCAATCTCTTTGCCGGTAACTATAGTTTCTGGTATGAGTCAAGTCAGTTGGCTTTGCGTCAGCAACAGAACCAGAAGGCAAAGGCAGAGGAGAAGAAGAAAGAACTGGAAGAGTTTATCCGCCGCTTTAGTGCCAATGTGGCAAAGAGCAAGCAGACTACCAGCCGTAAGAAGATGTTGGAGAAACTGAATGTAGAAGAAATCAAACCTTCTTCACGTAAATATCCGGGCATTATCTTTACTCCCGAGCGTGAACCGGGTAATCAGATACTGGAGGTTTCCGGGCTGACCAAGACACTGGATGACGGTACAATACTTTTCCGCGATGTTAATTTCAACGTTGAGAAGGGAGATAAGATTGTATTCCTTTCCCGTGATCCCCGTGCCATGACCTCATTCTTCGAAATTATCAATGAAGAAGCGAAACCGGATGCCGGAACTTTCAACTGGGGTGTCACTATTACTACTGCATACCTGCCATTGGATAATACTAAATATTTCAATACGGATCTGAACCTGGTGGACTGGTTGGGCCAGTTTGGCGAGGGTAATGAAGTGTATATGAAGAGCTTCCTGGGTCGTATGTTGTTCTCCGGTGAAGAGGTACTGAAAAAAGCAAGTGTATTATCGGGAGGTGAAAAGATGCGTTGTATGATTGCCCGTATGCAGTTGCGTAATGCCAACTGTCTGATTCTGGATACTCCTACCAACCACCTTGACTTGGAATCTATCCAGGCATTTAATAATAACCTGAAAACTTATAGAGGTAATATCTTGTTCTCCTCACATGACCATGAGTTTATACAAACGGTTGCCAACCGTATTATCGAACTGACTCCGAATGGCATCATTGATAAGATGATGGAATATGATGAATATATCACTTCGGATCATATCAAGGAATTAAGAGCTAAGATGTACGCACAGTAAATATCTGCTCTTTGAATAAAAAATATCGCCTTGCAATATTCAGTTATTGTAAGGCGATATTTTTTAAGTGATGAGTCGTTCTTATAAAGATTGAGGAAAAAAGCCTAAAAGGTTGTTATATATGTAAACTTTGTCTATATTTGCACCATGAGAAAAGAAAGAGAAATATTATACTATGAGAATTACTTCATAGATTTCTTTGAGTCATTAGATGATGGTGCAAGGAAAAAAGTCTCTTATGTGCTCGATATGCTTAAAACACAAGAACGACTTAATAAAAACTTTGTGAAGTTAATTCGTGAAGGTGTTTACGAGTTGAGAGCAAGCCATAATGGAAATATTTATCGGGCTTTCTTCATTTTTGATGATGGCAATATTGTTATGTTGTTCAATGGATTTCTGAAAAAGACACAGAAAACGCCTGATAACGAAATTGAAAAAGCATTAAAACTTAAAAATGAATATTATGCAAGCAAAACCTAAGATTGGAAGTATGGATGCCGTATTAGATAAATTATATGGCAAAGTGGGCTCACCTGAAAGAGAAGAGTTTCGCAAAGAAGCATATTCTTACTGTGTAGGGCAAATAATTAGTGATGCACGGAAGCAAGAAAAAATGACACAATCCGAACTGGCTGAAAAAGTAGGAACTAATAAGACCTATATATCAAGAATAGAAAAAGGAGTTATAGAGCCGGGGGTTGGTTTGTTTTTTCGTATTATTGATGCACTGGGACTTAAAATAGAAATCGTAAAACCTATCATGTAAGTTTGCAGAGCCTTTAAAGCTACGACCTGCTTTCATGCTGAACACCGTGACTCTGCCCCAACTTGGGGCAGATTGTATAATAGTCCTATCATATCTTTTCCCCATTCACTTTCACCATGCTTATTTATAAATCAATTTGTTCTTTCCGTCCTCTCCAAACAGATTATCTCCCAAGGTCGTAATCTTGTTCCCTGTAGCTACTACATAACGCAGGTTATCACATCCCATAAATGCGCCGTATTCAATAGCCGTCACTCCGGCAGGTAATTCCAATGTACCGCATAAACGTCCGCAGCCACTGAAAGCACGTTGCCCGATACTTTTCAAACCTTTGGGAAGCTGAATACGCAGTAAGTATTTCTTCTGTGTGAATGTATATTCGGGAATAGCTGTGGCGCTACATTTACTAAGATCTGCAGCAACGAGATTAGGCATATAATCCCGGATCAGGATAAAATCCGCTTCATCCAGTTTACCTTCTACAGTCAGGAAGTTTACATCCTTAGGTTGCAAACCGGCTTCTACCAATTCACTGGCAAGGCTTCCCATTAATCCTATCTGTACAGATACTTCTACAGGCTCACCTTCTATCACGGCAAAGGTATCCCAATGTTTCTTGCCACGGTAAGAGTCGCTGCTACCCAGAGGCACAAAAATGGCCGTAATACTATCTGCCAAGGCTTCAGACATCAGATTGGGAGCGGTCTTTTTTCGTAGTTGGCATACTTGCAGATTTGTACATCCCTTGAATGCAGCATCTTCTATATTCTTGATTTTCTCTGAGAGAATAATTTTCCGGAGCGTTGATTTTCCGGTAAAGGTACTGTCATTGGTCTGCTGGCAGAATGCATAAGCAGGTACACAATTAGGTGGATATATATAGAAGCGATCAGGAAAAGTACCGCTTTTCCCGGCATAAGTACTGATTGACGCATTGGAGATATCCAGTACCTGCAAATTTTTGAATTCATCCCGCAGGTGTTTGAAATCAATAGCGTTCAGTTTCCCGGTCAATGTAAGATGAGTGACGTTATTGGCTTCATCTTCTGTGAGCATGGATACTAAAGTACCGGGCTTGGCAACGAAAAATGTTTTGTTATTGGCTGGGTTCCCTGTATTTTGTGCAACTGCTACATAAGTACATGCAGCCAGCATTATAGTGGCGAATATTCGTTTTATCTTCATGGCTGTTACATATATGTTTAGACAAATATACGGTTTTTACAGTAAATAGCTTTCTATTTTTAATTTTATAGGTATTTTTGCCAGGGTATTAACATAAAGAAACGAAGGATATGGAATCAATGAATGAAGATGCAAATACTGTAAAGGAACCGTCAAAACTTGTCACTTATCTGGTTGTTTCGATCAAGATTACCGTTTATATATTTTTGATGCTGGGATTTACCGGAATATTGGCAGCTGTTTGCATAAAAACGCTCTCTTTTTTTAAGATAAGTGGAATCTTGGAAGAAGTTGTGATGCAGAGTGCTTTTCTGGCTGGGAGTTTTTTGGCGGCTTGGTTTTTGCTGAAGAATTGGGATCACCTTCCGATTGCAAATTTGGGATTATCCCTGAAAGGGCGTGCAAAAGATATCTTTTGGGGTACATTCGTTGCTCTGGCAATCTATGCTGTCGGATTTGGAATATTATATGCGATAGGAGAGGTTGAAATTGCTGCTGTGCACTTTAGCGCGTACGATTTACTGCTGTCCTGGATATTAATGTTGCTGGTTGCTCTTACAGAAGAGATTGCTTTTCGTGGTTTTGTCCTGGGGCATTTGCTGACCGCAGGTGTCAATCGCTTTGTGGCATTGTTTCTTTCTTCTGCATTATTTTCCCTGATGCATATTTTTAATCCCAACTTTTCTCTGATTGCTTTTCTGAATATATTGTTGGCGGGAATTTTAATTGGTTCTACCTATATATATACGCGTAATTTATGGTTTGCTATCGCTCTTCATCTTTTCTGGAATTGGCTGCAAGGTCCGATTCTCGGTTTCGAAGTAAGTGGAGGAAGATTGGGTGGTACTTTATTGTCTTTGGAATTACCGGAAGAGAATATCATCAACGGCGGTACATTCGGTTTCGAGGGTTCCATTCTGTGCACCGCGTTGATGATTATTGCTATTGTGATTACTCTGAAATTAACTTCAAAGCGATTCGTTTGCGATCCATGTCCACACTCAATACCCGAACCCGGACATGCTGGTGAATAGATACAATTTCATTCGGATCGGAAACAAAACGGTCGGCAAGTTGTGAAAGATGAATCAGGCCGTTTTCTTTAATGCCTATATCCACGAAAGCACCGAAGTTGGTTATATTACCTACAATGCCGGGAAGTTCCATACCTTCATGCAGGTCATTGATGGTACGTACGTTTTTATCAAATTCGAAAATTTGGATCGGTCCTCGCGGGTCACGTCCCGGTTTTTCCAATTCCTGCAGGATATCCTTTAAGGTAGGCATGCCCACGGTAGGAGTGAGGTACTTTTCCGGTTGGATTTTCAGGCGAAGTTCCTTGCTGGTAATAAGCTCTGCTACGCTGCATCCCAAGTCTTTGGCCATTTGTTCTACTATACAATAGCTCTCCGGGTGGACGGCTGTGTTATCCAAAGGATTTTTGGCTTGCGGGATACGAAGGAAACCGGCGCATTGCTCAAAAGCTTTGGCTCCCATGCGCGGCACTTTCATCAGTTGTTTACGCGAAGTGAATGCACCATTTTCAGCACGGTAATTTACTATGTTCTGTGCCAGTTGAGGGCCTAAACCCGAAATATAAGTCAACAGGTGGCTGCTTGCCGTATTTAGGTTTACTCCCACCAGGTTTACACAACTTTCTACGGTCAGGTCCAGTGATTTCTTTAATTTCGTCTGGTCTACATCATGCTGGTATTGACCTACACCGATGGATTTCGGATCGATTTTAACCAACTCAGCCAACGGGTCCATCAGTCGGCGGGCGATGGATACAGCTCCGCGCACTGTGACGTCGTATTCCGGAAATTCATCACGGGCAATCTTGGATGCAGAGTAAATGGAAGCCCCTTGCTCGCTTACAACAAATACCTGAATTTCCTGCCTGAAAGTCTGGTGTTTCAGAAACTCTTCTGTTTCACGACTTGCTGTTCCGTTTCCTACCGCTATGGCTTCTATCCGGTAAGCTTCTATCATCTTTTGTATTTTAGACACAGCCTCTGCGGTTTTGTGTACCGGAGCATGCGGGTAGATATTTTCATTGTGCAGTAAATTGCCTTGCGCATCCAGGCATACCACTTTGCAACCTGTACGGAATCCCGGATCGATGCCCATTACCCGCTTTTGTCCCAATGGAGAAGCAAGTAATAATTGGCGCAGGTTCTGAACGAATACCCGGATGGCTTCTTCATCCGCCTGCTCTTTACTTTGTGCGGCAAATTCCGTTTCGATAGAAGATTTCAGCAGACGTTTATAGGCATCCTGTACGGCTTCCGCCACTTGTTCTCCGCAAGCATTGTTGCTACGGACGAAACGGCGTTCCAGACGTTCCACACACTCTTCATCATCAGGGCTTATGCTGACTTTCAGCAGCCCTTCGGCTTCGGCACGGCGAATAGCCAGCAATTGGTGTGAGGTGCATTTTCTCAGTGGCTTACTGAATTCAAAGTAATCCCGGTATTTATCAGCTTCACTCTCTTTTCCTTTCACCACTTTAGCCGTGATGACAGCTTGCCGGGAGAAGGCGAAACGTACAGTATTACGTGCCTGTTCGTCTTCACTGACCTGCTCGGCAATAATATCCCGTGCTCCCTTTAATGCATCTTCCGTATCTTTCACTTCTCCTTTGACGTATGCTTCTGCACGCTTCTCCGGGTTCGGTTCCCGCTGCAACATCAGTAGAGTTGCCAAGGGTTCCAGACCTTTCTGACGGGCTACTTCTGCACGCGTACGGCGTTTGGGTTTGTAGGGTAGGTAAATATCTTCAAGAATGGTACTATCCCAGGTTTCATCAATACGCTTTTGTAGTTCAGGAGTCATTTTCCCCTGTTCGTTGATAGTGCTGACGATGGTTTCTTTTCGTTTAGCCAGTTCATTCAGCTTCTCATATTGGGTTTTGATTGCTTCAATTTGCACTTCATCCAATCCTCCGGTAACTTCTTTACGGTAACGACTGATGAAGGGAATCGTAGCTCCGTCCGCCAATAAATCGAGCGTATGGCCGATTTGTTTCTCAGAAATACTGAGGGCGGCAGAGATCATCCGGTGAAATAACTGTATCATGTTGAATCGTTTTTTGAATAATGAGCGTCAAAGGTACAAAAGAATTATAAAAAACTCAAGTTTCGCAAGCTTTGATAAGGCTTATAAATGAAAATTTATCGAAGCGAATTTTAAGCCTGAAAGGCTTGCATTATATAGCGTAGGGCATCGCCCTACGTAATGTGCATCCCCATTTCTAAGCCCTGAAAGGGCGATATAAAGGTTGATGCTTAATTGCGCCCTTTCAGGGCTTAAATAGAGATATACATAATCACGTAGGGCGTTGCCCTACGCTATGTAATACCAGGCTTTCAGCCTGTCTTGGTCTCAGCTATTCCCACCGATAAATTATCATTTATAAGCTTTATATAAAGCTTACGAAACTTAAATAAAAACAGGCACTAAATTCCTGGAAAGTCTTTATTTGAAAAAAGGGAGCCTGTTACAGCCCCCTATATTCCCTTTCCGCATTGAAGCACGGACAAGGTTTTATCGGATTCAAATCATGATGCCCCACAATCAGTGCGCGTGGAAAAATACGTTTCAACTCACGCAGAAGGGCCAATAGTGAAGCTTTTTGTTCCAACGTGCGGGTGTCGGACGGTCGGCCTTCGGCATCCAGTCCTCCTTCGTAACAGATGCCGATGGAGTGGCGGTTATGGTTGAGGCAATGCGCACCGGTTTTTTCCGTTGGACGGCCACGATGAATCTCCCCGTCGCGGGTCACGTAGAAATGGTATCCGATGTCGCTGAAGCCACGGTGGCGGATGTGTTCGCGACGACAATCCTCAAGGCTCAGGCGCACGCCCTGAGGCGTGGCCGAGCAATGAATAATGAGGAGGGTAATCGTACGCATGGCTACTTGCAGGCGCCTAAACCTAAAGCTCCCACTATGGCGGTGGCTACGGTGATGATTACTTTGAGGACAATACCCCATACGGATTTTGACTTTTTTTCTTCATTCATGATGAGTAGATAAGTTAATAATTAGAACCTGAAAAATTGAACACTTGGAAATTTTTTAATTAGATTATCCCAACGGGTCATCTTCAATTCCCCCATCGTTTCCTCCGTCGCTTCCGTCGGGCTTATTACCGGACGGTTTGCCTTCTACGGTGTACATGGAAGACTCCTTCATCTGCCCTTCCAGGTTAATCTGTGCATTGCTCAGTTCTCCCGTGGCACGGGCACGGAGTTTCAGCCCCTTCACGTTGTTGGCCAGTGAGAAGTCGGCAGCGGATTGCGCGCCTTTCTTACTGACAATTCCCACGGAGAAAATGGCGAGGTCGTCCATTTTTACATTCTTTCCGTCCAGAATCAGCTCCTTGGTGCAAGAGACCATGTCAGTCAGCACTCCTTTGATGACGCCGGACGAGTAGGGGGTGTTGTGGTTGGACATGTGCTTGGCAAGCTTCTCAATGTCGAAAGTCTCCTCAATTACGGGACGTGCATACCAGAGACCTTTCAGCGGGCTGTTTTCGCCCGTCACTTGATACTTTTTGTAACGAATCATAGTTTGATAAAAAAATTAAGAATTAATAATTAAATATTCACGGTGTTGAACTCAACGATGCAAAGATAATACCGTGTATACAGGCGTTTGTCACTTTTGGATTGTTACGGTCGATTATGGACGGTTTCTGTCTGTTATTTATATGCGTATAGTTGCCAATGTCATGATTTATAGCTATATTTGATGAAATATAACACATGAATGTCAGATATGAATACTTTTGAAATCCGTACCTATGGGCGCACCGAACTTGCCCAGCTTTATTGTCCCAATCTTTGTCCCGAATCCGCTTACCGCAAGTTGAAGCATTGGATTGAACTTTATCCCGGCCTGTGTGATGACTTGGCCGCTGTGGGGACGTCCTCTCACTCCCGCACCTATACGTCCGCCCAGGTGAGCCTGATAGCGGCTGCACTTGGCGAACCTTAAAGTTGAGGTTGAGCGGCGTAAAGTTGAGGTTGGTACACTTGGTACAGAGGTTCACTGTTTCCGTTCGTTTCGCACACACGTGCGTATTTATGGTTAGGGCTTTTGATAAGTTCCGTTTCCATCCACACTCTCCACCAAACCGTGCTTCTGCAAGCGTTTGAGCCAGGTAGAGGCTGTTCCGGGCTTAATGCCCATCTCTTCGGCTTTTTTTATGAATTCGGCCCGTGTAAATTTCTCTTCCATGCATTGCACCAGTGCATCCCGGTCAGCATTGCCCCGGCTGGTGACTTCGGTGGCAGGTAGGAAGGAGAGGATATGGGTGGTGTGTCGGTAGAGGCTTTCGGCCAGCGAAAGCACGGCGTGGAAATCGTCGGGAGTGATGATGAGGTTCCATAAACTGATGATGTGATCCTTCAGATTGTCCGGAGAGGTATTCGGGTCGGGCGATACATTGGGTGAATCGGCTATCTCTCCATGCTCCAATACGCGGAGCATGGCCACCACTTCCATGATGCGGCAGATGTTGATGGCCAGACGCGCCACACTGCTCGACATTTCGTCACCGTTGGTCAGTCCGGAGCGTACGAATAGACTGGAGAATAACCGGTTGAATTCCTCTTTCTGCCCGTCGGTGAGGCGCAGGGTGAAAATTCCGTTCATGACGATGGCCTTCTGTTTTTCTTTCCATTCCATGCCCAGTGCGGTGAATATCTCTTCGAGATTGTTGTCGTTTCGGTCGAACTGGCTCAGCCACTGGTGTATGGCGGGCATATAGTAGAATATTTGCCGGGAAAAGAGCCCGTTTTCGGCACTGGGTATCAGGGACTTCACTTGTGCGGGGGTGCCGGAAAGAAGTACGGCAAGATAGCTCTTTTTCACTTCGCGGTATTCCCGGTCGGTGCGGCGGTTGTAGGAGAGGCTGTCGTGGTCGAAGGCCTTGCGCATGGTGTCGCTCCAGTGGCCATACTCCGATCCTATGGCGGTGGAGATGGTGTCGGCCTCACTTTCGCATATCAGGCCGGTGCCGTCAGAATCCATCAGGTTCTGTAGGATACCCGTTCCGGTGTTGTTGCCGGAGATGAGGAACATCTTGTTGGGCGGGATTACGGGAGCCTCGGCCTTTGCACGTTCTTTGCCAAGTGTCTCGTACTTTGCTTTTTCGCGGCGGTAGGATGCCATACTTTCGGCCACCTGTTTGCGGATTTCATCGTGAAGGGGTTCTACCAGTAGGCGTACCAGCGATAGCACGCCTTTGCCTGATGCGGGCAGTGCTGTGATGAAAGTCTGCAGACAGGGCGAGATCATTTTTCCTCCGTAGGCACATCGCACGTGTCGTCCCATGCTGGCACCCAGTACGGTGACGGTTCCCAGTAGCAGCACGTCGTATTGGGCACGGGAAGTGCCGTAGCTAACGATGCGGTTCAAGGGATAAGGCCAATGGGTGTGTTCGTCGAAAGTGGGCAGGGGAGAGAGTGGACTGCTGTCCAGTAGGTTTTCTTCCTCATGTGCGGATACATCTTCTTCACGTGCGTGCGTGTGTGAGGCGGAAGAGGAGTGTGAATCTTGTGTACCAAGTGTACCAAACCCGTGTGGGATTTCGGATTGGACTTTTACGCCGCAAAGTTCGGCCAGATGGAAGGCGGTGCCTATGTGTACGTCGTTGTGTCCGTTTTTCAGTGCATTGCTGAATAGTTTGTCGGCTGCTCGTGGATCGTACTTTGGTGAGAAACTGCATAAGGTCAGGAAATCTTGGCGGCCCGCTTCACTGCAGTCAGTAGCGATGGCAAATGCCAGTTGTATGTACTCCTGATAAGTGGGAGCGATGTCGGCTCCTGCATTTCTGACGGCTTCGGTCAGGCGGTGCAATGAAGATAATTGTTCCATTGGTTCTGAGTAATTTGAATTATAATTTGCGATATTGATTCGTGATCTTAATCTTCGACGTTTATTTTTTAATTCTCAAAAGTGCCCCTTCGTCATGGCAGAGGAAGCAGGAGCGTACGAGGTCTTTTCCCGATGTATCCACTCCTTTTCCGGGTTGGCGGTAGTTGCTGTCGTACATGCAGTGTACATAGTTCATAGCCCAGCGGATTCCATCTGTGGCGTTTTGTCCCGAGGTATGAGGAATGAAAGCTTTCACGCCCAGTCCACTGGGACTGATGAATGTCAGTGCAGGACACAGATACGGGTCATCAAATAATTCCTGTCTCAGGATTTCGGCTTCTTCGGTTGATTCGAGATGGTCGATGTCCACTACTACCAGTCCGGACGCCTCTTCCAGGCAGTCGCTTCGGCGACGGGTGAAGACTCCGCAGGGAGTCACGTAGGGCAGTGTTTGCTGCTTCAGGAGACGGCTGGTGTTTTCGTCACCCCACAGTGCGGCGTTTCGCACTTCGAGAGTCAGTGCAGTGAGTTTCTCGTTGGAGGTTATCAGTTTATATATTTCTTCCAGATTTATTGTCCGTAGCGGAGTAAGTGTGGCGCTCTTTATAGTTCTTCCGGTTGTTTTGTCCTTTATCGGCGAGATAGGGGGCATGAATAGTGACATTTTGAAAACGTTTTCCATTACATTTTATTTTTTTTAATTCTTTCATTTTTAATTCTTTAGTAAGGGTTTGTGTCGGGCAAAAAAAGAAGATGTCACTTTTGGATAAAGCGGCATCTTCTCATCTGCAGGGCTTAATCTTTGCCAAAGCGGGGGCAAAATTAAGTCTTTTTACAACATGTTGTTCAACACTAATTCATACCTGTTTTTTGTTGTTATTTTCTCTTTCTATTTCTCGGATTTGTGTACTTAGACTCTTTAAGTAAATCAATCAAATCCTGCCTTATTGTGTTGACTGATATTCGTTTACCGTTTTTTTTCTGAAACTTTTCTCTTTTGTGTAAAAAACGTGCAAGCGTTGCCAATCCGTTTTCTGGAGACGCGTTCAGACAATTTATCATGTAGAGCTCTAAAAATGCTTTTTCTATAATGTCCCGACGGTCGATTATTTTTGTAATCGTAGCTCCGGGTTTGGGCCCTCTTTTGGCTTTAATACCTTGTTTTATAGATTGATTACTGTTATTCTTGTTCTTTTTTGCAGTTTTTTTTTGCTGCTGTATTTACTTTATTCTTTTCCATATTTCAGATGTTTTTTAATGTTGGAATTAGTGATGGAAAAATATGTTGTAAGTTGCGAAGGTAAGTGTAAAAAGAAGAATGGGCAAGAATATCGGGATTAATGTGAATTTGAAACTTTTCTCTATGTTGCTTAATAGGTTGGTATATAGGGGGATAGATTCTTGTTTTGTGGGTGTGCAAAAAACGTTCGTTTAATGGCGCAAAGATAAAAGGTATTTTTGGAATGTGCAAGATGTTTAATAAAAATAATCTTACGAGCACTTTTCTATTTCTATAAATACCTAATAAACAAGTTATTATTCTCAAAATAAATATCATTAATATCTATTCAGATTATTATCCTGATAACGACTCCTCTTTCGTAAATATTTACACATATTAAACGAACGATTAAAAAACGATTTTTCTTTCTAATCTATTCGTTTATAGCTTTTTATCTATAAAAAGTTCCACATAACTGTTTCATTGCTTCTTTTTCCGCGACGGTAGGAAGCGCTGGAATAAAATGAATGCAAGTTAGGCTACTTAAAATAATCGCATTACATAACTTGACCGGTAGGTATTTCACTACTCCGGTGTCCCTAAAAAATATCCTGACGCGAAGTAACTTCGCGAAAATTTCATGAACGAAAGTGCTGACTCTCAACTTTCTACTCCTAACTCTCAATTACTCCACTGGTTTGCTGTTCGTGTTTCCTATAGTCGTGAATTGGCTTTGAAAGCTATTTTGGACGAGGAAAACATAGAGAGTTTTATCCCTATGCGTTATGGAATAGTAATGAAAGGTGGTAAGCGTGTACGTAAGTTGGTTCCTGCCATACATAATCTTGTCTTTATTCATTCTACTCGTAAGCGTATAGATGCTTTGAAGGATGAACTCGAGGGAAAAATGCCTATACGTTTCATTATGAATCGTGAATATTGTCGTCCGGTCGTTATTCCTGATGCGCAGATGCGTAACTTTATTCTCGTGGCGGGTAGTTACGACGAAGCAGTTCTTTATATTGAGTCAGCTGAATTGAACCTGGTGAAAGGTCAGAAAGTTCGTATCACAGATGGTGTCTTTAAAGGCGTTATCGGCGAGTTTGTTCGCATCAGGCATGATCGCCGTGTGGTCGTTAATATTGAAGGTGTCATGGCTATTGCTACTACTTTTATACCGCCTTCACTTGTTGAACCGGTGGCTATTGATTGATAATAGTATTGATAGTAGCTATTGGTTGATAATACTATTATCATCTTAAGTCTGTTAAGGGAAATTCTCTTTTTGAAATAAAACAATTTATAATATGGATTCTAATTCTTCATCATTATTTTCTTTAGCCCATCATCTTCTAACTTATGGGCTAGATGGAAGCCCCGTTTATGCGGACCAATTTACATGTTTGAATCGTGATGTCTACGAACGAGCTATTGAACTTTATAATACTCGTGGAACTACGGTCGAGGAGGAGGCTGAACTCTGTCTTGGCTTGTTGGTAGCTTTTGCTGCTACTATCTATGATAATGGTAGTAAGCAGGAATATGTTCAGAATGTGTTGGATCGTAGCTGGGAGGTGCTTCCAAAACTTTCTCCTTCGTTGTTAAAAGTTAGGCTATTGACGTATTGTTATAGTGAGTTTTATGATGAGAGTTTAGCGAAGGAGGCTCATGAAATTATTAATACTTGGAATAAAGCAGAGTTTACTTCGGAACAGTTGGAAATTATTAAAGAATTGCAAAATTTTGAGGAAAATCCGTATCCGTTTGAGGAAGTGAAAGGATAATGATTCTATTGGGAAATAGAATTTGTGATGATATGCTTGGGGAGTATTGTGGATTTGTGAAATACACCAATCATATTTCTGCAATTGTCGTAGATAGTATTTATGTCGGAGTATATAGACTTTCATAATTTTTCTTGTAGTGAGTACTAATACGAGAATTGCCAAGAATACTCTTCTGTTGTACTTTAGAATGTTTCTGTTGATTATAGTACAACTATATACAGTACCTATAGTTTTAAGGACTCTTGGTGCATCTGATTACGGTCTTTATTATGTAGTGGGGGGAATAGTAGCGATGTTCTCCTTTATCGGTGGTTCTCTTTCTTCGGGTTCGCAAAGATTTATAGCCTATGCCTTAGGTAAAAGGGATATTAAGCTACTTAAACGAACATTTGATACAACTGTTAGTATATATATTGTATTTGCTATAATTTCTTTTATTGTATTGGAAATAGGGGGGATATGGTTTTTAAATTACCAAATGAATATTCCGGCAGATAGACTTATAGCAGCTAATTGGTGTTATCAATTTTCGTTATTGGCTTTCGTTATTAATCTGATGGTTATTCCTTATATGGCTACTGTGATAGCGCACGAAAGGATGTCTCTTTTTGCTTATCTTAGTATTTTAGAATGTGTATTAAAATTAGGTGTAGCAATAGCTTTACAATACATCTTAAAGGATAAGTTAATTGTTTATGCGATTTTAATATTTGTAGTTGCGGTATTAGTTCAGGCCGTATATTGGTTGTATTGTAGATTTCAGTTTGCAGAGTGTAAGAATTATAGTTTCTCATGGAGTTCTAAGACAGGAAAAGAGTTGCTGACTTATTCAGGGTGGAATGTTGTGGGGTCTTTGGCAATCATATCGAGGCAGCAAGGCTTGAATGTACTGCTAAATTTGTTTTTTGGAACTATTCTGAATGCTGCTCATTCCATTGCTCAGCAGATATATGGAGTATTAATGCAATTTGTTAATAATCTTTATATGGCTACTCGCCCTCAGATTACAAAGTTTTACGCAGTAGGCGATACAGTAGAAATGTGGAATTTGGTATTTCGCAGTGCTAAGTTGGCTTTTTACTTATTAATGTTAATCAGTATCCCTCTCATTATTGAAATGAATACCATATTAATGTTATGGTTGGGTGATGTCCCTCAATATACTGTGGAAATCTCTATATTAATGATTATATCTATGCTTATAGAGACTCAGGTGAACCAGATTATAGCAGCTTTTCAAGCAGCGAATAAAATTAAGAGATATCAATTATATTCCAGTACTATTTTGCTTTGCAATATACCTATTACCTATTGGCTTTTGAGAATCTTGGGTGATGTTCCACTGGTGCCATACTTTGTCTCCATTTTGCTTTCAGTTTTATATGCAGGATCAATTCTTTGGCAGGCAAAAGTCGAAATTCAATTGGAACTTAATAAATACATAAAGCAAGTAATTATTAAACTTTGTCTTGTGTTTGGAGTAGCTTTTTTGTGCATATATAGCATTTCGACGCTAATGTCACCTTCATTATATAGAGTTTTGTGTACATGTTTACTTTCTATATTTCTAATTCCGTTCATAGTTTGGCTCATTGGCTTAGACAATATTGAGAAGTCATTTTGTATCCGATTACTCCGTGATAAACTTCATTTATAATAAATACTCATTAAAAATATTATTTCAATGAAAGCACCTAAAATTATTGCAGAAATAGGCTGTAATCATAAGGGCGATATGGAAATTGCTAAAGAGATGATTATGACTGCAGCTACTTATTGTAAAGCTGATGTGGTAAAGTTCCAGAAAAGATGTAATAAGGAATTGTTGACTTCTGAAGAATACAATGCCCCACATCCCCATCCAGGAAATTCCTATGGTCCAACTTATGGTGCACATAGAGAATTCTTGGAATTCTCATTAGAGCAACATTCTCAATTGCAAGAGTGGTGCAACGAGTTTGGAATAGAGTATTCTACTTCTGTCTGGGATATTACATCTGCTAAAGAAATATGTACATTACATCCTAGTTTAATAAAGGTTCCTTCTGCTTGTAATCTGAACAAAGGATTATTGGAATACTTGTGTGATAATTTTGGAGGCGAAATACACCTTTCTTTTGGTATGACAACACGCGAGGAAGAGGAACGAATTATTGCTTTTTTTGAAAGAAAGGGGCGTAACAAAGATCTCATCATATATGATTGTACTTCAGGTTATCCAGTTCCATTTGAAGATATTTGTTTACTTGAGTTGTCTCGTTTACGTGAACTATATTCTAATCGCGTGAAAGCTATAGGTTTTTCCGGTCATCATTTAGGCATAGCTGTAGATTCAGCCGCTGTGGCTTTGGGTGCCGAATGGATAGAGCGCCACTATACCTTGGATCGTACCTGGAAAGGAACGGATCATGCTGCTTCTTTGGAACCTGATGGGGTTAGAAAATTGGCTCGTGATTGTCGTGCTGTAGCAAAAGCCCTTATGTATAAAGAAAAAGATGTACTTGATATTGAAGAGGTACAGCGCAATAAACTGAAAAAGAATCAGATTAAATGGTAAATAATGGTAAGGTTGTTGGATTAATGTTCGTAAGCTTATCACTATTTATGATGATAAGTGGCTTTTTTGCAACAACTATAATAAGAAGAGAGAGTTTTTTGCTCCAACTTTCTTTTTCTGCATTGTGGTATTATACATAATACTCGCTAAATTCATGAAAAAGAATCGATATGTAGCTTTTTTCTTGTTTGGAAAGCAGTTTAATTATAATGTCAAATGAAAACTATTGCATTTATACCTGTAAGAGGAGGGAGTAAATCTATTCCTTTTAAAAACATAAAGTCTTTTTGTGGTAAACCATTGGTCTGTTGGAATATTGAAGCTTTGGAAAACTGTCCGTTGGTTGATGAAATTGTCATAGCTACTGATAGCTATGAAATAGAGAATGTGATACTTTCTCAGTCATATAAAAAAACAACTATTTATCGTCGCTCTGCTGAGAATGCTTGCGATACGGCTAGTACAGAAAGTGTTATGTTGGAGTACATAAATTATGCTCATCTTAATGAGACAAATGTTTTTATGCTCGTGCAAGCTACTTCACCTTTGACGGAGTCTAAACATTTCACTGAAGCACTAACTCTTTATTCTCAAAAAGAATACGATTCCTTGCTTACTTGTGTGCGTAACTTCCGCTTTTTCTGGAATGAGGATGGCACCAGTCTGAATTATGACTATTGCAATCGACCTCGTCGTCAGGATTTTGCTGGTATGTTGATGGAGAATGGTGCATTCTATATCAATACGGTAAAAAATATCCTCGAAAATAAGAACCGTTTGAGTGGTCATATAGGTATTTATGAAATGCCTGAGTATACAGCGACGGAGATTGATGAACCTGATGATTGGATTGTATTAGAGAATCTGATGCGAAAACATATCCTTTCAAAAGTTGAGAAACTCTCCAAGAAGATAAAACTGTTTATCAGCGATGTGGACGGAACGCTTACAGATAGTGGTATGTATTATTCTGAATTGGGAGATGAGCTGAAAAAGTTTAATACACGTGATGGCATGGGCTTTCAACTTCTACATGAATCAGGTATTAAGACAGGTATTATTACGAGTGAAAATACTCATATCGTTGCAAATAGGGCTAAAAAACTGAAAATTGATTTTCTGATTCAAGGTAAACGTGATGGAGGAAAATTAGAAGCAGCAAAAGACATTTGCGATAAAGAAGGAATCTTACTCAATGAGGTTGCCTATATTGGTGATGATAGAAACTGCTATGAATTGTTAAGTGCAGTAGGTATTAGGGCTTGTCCGGCAGATGCTTGTGAGATGGTGAAAGGAATAGATGGCATCTATCAGATGAAAAAGAAAGGTGGGGAAGGTTGTGTGAGAGAGTTTATTGAACTCCTGATATAGTAAGTATTTGTAGATGGTTCTAATATCTGATAGGGCGCATGTGGTAGCTGTCTGTTTGCAGACATGTATACTTTTGTTAGTCGGAGTATGCTATTACAATTTAGATGTATATACCTTTGAGGCGAAAACAATTCTTGAAGTGATATTTCTATTAGTAGTAGTAGAATCAATATGTATGCATACTTACTTTCATGGCACATGGAAAAATTTCGATAATCTATTTATCGGATTCTTTGTGTTCTTTTTAGGTAATAGATTATTATTTGATTTATTTACAGATGAATGGGATGTATGCTATTTTGGTTTTTTTCTATCCAGATCTGTTTCTGTAAATATCCTTAATGAGGCTATTCTAAACCTAATAATAGCTTTACTCAGTTATAACCTTGGCTCTCTGTTGTGGCGACAACGTAAAAAAAATAGAAAGAGGACTGATTATCCTATAAATTGCTTAACAAAGACTGATACTTTGTCCGATCGAGTAGTTTATACAATGCTTGTTATCGGATTTATTGCTAAGGCATATTTTTCTTATCAGATATTCTTTGCAATGTTGTCTGATGGTTATTATGCTTTGTTTAAAGAAGGGTATGATATTAATCGTAATCTGTTGATGATGTTTTTGGAAACATTTTATGAGATATCATTATTTATCATCATAAGTAGAGAAAGGAAGATGAGAGCTTGGGATAAATTAGCTCTTCTTTTTTATATAATTATGTCATTAGCTACTGGGCAGCGTGGATTAGCCATGCTTTCTATTGTCTTTATATTGTTTTATTTGTACCGTTTGGGGAAAATAAAGTTACCAATGAAAGTACTTGTAAGTATGGTGTTTGTTTTGTTCTTCATTTCAATGCTGATGAGTAATATACGAGGAGGTACAGATTCAAATATTGGAGATATATTCAGATCTTTTTTTGACTTTTTTTATACTCAAGCGGTTTCTCTTACAGTTATTGTAACTACAATTGACTATGATTCTCAAATTGATTATTCTTTTGGGGATTTATTTGGACATATTCGTTATCTGATTGAATATTATTGGAATAAAATCACTCTCCAAGATCCGGTTCCAATTGATGCGCTTACAATGCAAGCCTATGAATTTAAATGGTATGGACAATACATATCGAGTATTGCCAATAAGAGTATGTTTTATGAAGGTATGGGGTTAGGTAGTTCGTATGTAGCTCAACTGTATGCCGTGGGAAAGGAATTCGCTCAAGTGACAGGTGGCATTTTCGTAGGATATATAGCTTGCTTTTTAAATGATAATCTCCGCTCTTCAAATTTTTTACGACGTTTTTGGGCCTTTCATGCTCTGACTATATTTACATTTATACCTCGGGCTAATCTATTTGAATTCATTTCAATGCAGTGGGCTCCCTATGTGGTTTCTCTTTTCATTTATTTCTATATTGTATTTAGGAATTACAAGAAAACTTCACTAATAAGTAGCATTTCTCATGTATAAATTATCTGTTATTATTCCCGTTTATAACGTGGAAAGGTATATTGAACGTTGTGCTGTTTCACTTTTTGAACAGACTTTGCAAAATGTGGAATTTATTTTTATTAATGATAAAACTCCTGATTGCAGTATGGAGATTTTGAAGAATATTTGCAAAAGATATTCGTTTTTAAAAAGTAATATAAAATTATTGGAACACGAGCGAAATTTCGGATTGGCTACTACAAGGATTACAGGTATAAAAGCTGCACAGGGTACATATATTGCTTTTTGCGATTCCGATGACTGGGTAGAAGCTAATATGTACGAGAAAATGTATGATAGGGCAGTCGAAACTGATAGTGATGTAACTTATTGCAATTATTATGTGGAGTATAAATCAAAAACAGTGCAATCTAGCTTAAGGGCAGAAACAACAAAAGAAGGGTATCTATTGTCTTTGTTAAATGGAATCCTTCCCAACTTTTCTTGCATAAGGATTTATAAACGCAACTTACTTTTGAATAATCTTACGGAATTATATAAGCCGGATATAAATATGTGGGAAGATGTGCTGATGAATATGACGTTGGCTCTTCATTACGTTCAGACGGTATCTTTTACTCCTTTTGTTGGCTATCACTATAACCAATGTAATGAGAATGCTTATACGCAAGTGCGGAGTGATAAGTCTTTAAGTAATATGGTGGAAGTAACGAATCTAATTACTTCAAGAAGTGCTGAAATAAAAAATATCATTTTTCCTCTCATCACTTTCCGTTTGAATGCCCGATACTCTATAACATCACATTCTTCTCTAGAACGACTTAAGAATTTTAATTGGCCCTATCCTGATGATGATGCCTTTATTTGGAAAATCCCCTATATGCCATTAACTAATAGGTTGTTTCTTTTTTTTCTTCATTATCGTATGTACAAAGTTGCTTATGATTTTCTGAAATCTATTCGTAGTATTAAGAATTTTATTTTACCCAAATGAAAAAAAATATTGAGATTACCCATGTTTGCCTTGCAGAGACTGTATATTCATTAATGATATATATGCTTTTGGTAAAAGAAGAAGATCTAAAAAAAACATTCTTTTTTGTGTCTGAATCTCTTCCTTATTCCATAATAAAAAAAATGTCTTATTCCCATTGTTTTCACATACCTCAAAAGCGCTATATGAAATGGCTCTTTAGGATACAGTTGTATTGGACATCAATGTTCCGTTGGCCATTTATTAAGCATTGTAGAATTTATGGTAGTGATAACTATTTGTTTAGTTCAGGTGTAGTGAGAGAAAATAAAATGACCCTAATAGAAGATGGAGCCAGTAATTATTCTCTATTACCCTCTGATAGGAGAGTTTTCTTTTTGAAAAAGTTCCTTATGGGGAACATTGCTGCTTATGGATGTGGTGGTGTTTCTCCTAATGTTTACAAAATCTGTTTGACTGGTTTGATGCCAATACCTACTGCTATAAAAGACAAAGTGGAGATTATTTCCATAGAAAACAAATGGAATAGTTTGACAGATTCTTATAAGAAACTTATTCAGTATGTATTTGATTTTTCAATATCTGATTTAGATGATATTAAATCAAAAAAAACTGTATTATTTACTCAACCAATGTGGGAAGATGGTCTTATAGAAAAAGAAGAGGAAATTTCCTTGTACAATCAATTGCTGTCTGATTGTGATATGGAAAACTTGGTAATTAAAGTACATCCTCGCGACACCATGGATTATTCGTCTTTATTTCCTAAAGCTTATATCTTCACTAAGAAAATTCCGATGGAATTATTATCATTGTTTGGTGTGAGATTTACAGATGTTTATACCGTATTTTCTACAGCAGCTCTTGTTCTTCCATATAAAGCCAATATTCACTTCATGGGAACTACAGTACATCCTAATCTTTTAAAGATGAGAGGAAAAATAGAATATTTAGAACGGTAATTCTCTATAAAAGGCATATAATTAAATAAAATATTGAAGCATGGAGGATGTGAAATCTTTTTTTAGAAACAAGCCAAGCGCACTAATTGCACTTTCTACTTTACTTATAATTTATGTATTATTATTGTTGTTTCCTCATGATGAGTTGATTTATAAGAAAATATTGTCCAGATCTTGTTTGGAATTTAGGGTGATAGTTCATTTGTTTTGTTTATATTGCTTGATAGTATTACTCTACTTTTCATGTTCAAAATATGGTAATATTCGTTTGGGAGGAAAAAATGCAAAACCGGAGTTTAGTACCTTTTCGTGGCTATCTTGTCTTTTTATGTCAGGTTGTGGTATAGGTATAGTATTTTATAATCAAGAGTCTGTATTACATCTTCATAATAATCCATATGTGGGAAATGTGGTGGGGGCACCTGAAATTGTTGCGTATGCATTAACTATCAGTAATTGGACTTTAAATTGTTGGGCTCAGTTTGGTTTATCAGGCTTAATAATAGCCTATCTCTATTATAATCAGAATAGAAGATTGAAGTTAAGCTCCATATTGCCTATTCATACAAATGTATGGGTAAAAAGGGGTATTGATGTATTAATGGCTCTTGGTATTATTGCTGGCTTGACAACATCGTTAGGACTTGGTGTAACGCAAATAATGGGGGGGGTGAATTATGTGTTTCATACGAACCTTAATCCCTATGTATGGATATCAATCATTGCTGTAATAGCTACTTGGTCGGTTACATCTGGTTTGAAAAAAGGGGTGAAATGGTTATCAAATATCTCTATAGTCATGGTGTCTATTTTGATGATTATCATGATTTGTTTAGGAGTATTCGTTTTACACCAATATGACTTTCTTCAGTATATTGCTGAAGGAACAGGTAATTTTATGATAAATTTTTTAGATTATAATAATATGTTCGATTCTACTACAGAAGAATGGAACGCCAATTATCCCATTTTTACGTGGTTATGGTTTTCTGCGTGGTCAGCGTTTGTGGCGGTGTTTGTGGCAAAAATCTCACGAGGCAGAACTATCAGGCAGTTTATAATGGGGGTGGTATTAGTCCCTTCTTTATTTACTATACTTTGGTTCGGAATCTTTAGTAAAGTAGGGTTAAATTTTGAAGAAATGACTTATCAGTCGATGAACTCTAACATTAGTACTGCTGTATTTATTTTCATAGAGCATCTTACATCTCCTATTTTCTACAAAATATTATCGTTATTAATACTCATAATGATTTGCTTATTTTTTATTACCTCGTCCGATTCAGGATCGTATGTGGTATCTACTCTTTTGTCAGAATCAGGAAAACCTTCACAACATGAAAAGATGTTTTGGAGCATTGTTCAATGTTTATCAGCTATGCTACTTTATTGGTGTGGAGGATTGTCCTTAATTCAGTCGGCATCTGTCATGTTAGGGTTTGTGGTAATAATTTTAGTTTTAATAGGTTCTATATATTTCTTTAAAATAGTAGGAAATAATGAAAAGTAATTTGAAAGATCATAAGTTCATTTTGTTTGTGGTGGATCATTATAATCCACTTGGTATGGCTCGTAGCTTAGGCGAAGAAGGTATTTTACCTATTGTGATTCTGCATTCAGATCATCCTACCTTATTCAATCATTGTAAATATGTGCAGAAGTTACATCAGGTTTCTACTATACAAGAAGGGTATGACTTATTGCTTCATGAGTATGGAGAAGAACAATTTAAACCATTTGTACTTACTGCCAATGATGATATAACTATGTTCTTAGATCTTCATTATAATGAACTAATTGATAAATTTTATTTCTTTAATGGGGGAAAGCAAGGCGCTATCTCTCATTATATGAATAAAGAGAATATTTGCAATGTGGCTGAGGAATGTGGAATTGATAAGCCAAGAGGAGAAGTTTTAACTCGTGGTGAAATGCCTAAAATGCTTAGATATCCTGTACTTACTAAGGTTATAAAATCCACAGAAGGGGCTTGGAAGGATGATGTATTTATTTGTCGAGATGAAAGCGAACTAAAAAAAGCTTATAAGATAATTAAAGCTAACCAATTGCTGGTACAGGAATACATCATTAAGAAGAATGAATTATGTGTGGATGGTATCAGTATTAATGAAGGAGCAGAAATATGGGCTCCTTTTACATCGGAATATATTAGATTTACTTCAAAAGGGTATGGGCACTACATGTGGATTAAACCATATGCTGATGAAGTGAAAAATAAAATACAGAATATCTTGAAAAAAACTCACTATTCTGGCATTTTTTCTTTGGAATGTTTGATTGATGAAAATGACCATCTTTTTTTCTTGGAAGTTAATTTTCGTAACTCTACTTGGAGTTATGCTTATACATTTGCGGGATTAAATTTGCCTTATCAATGGGCAAAAGCTACCTTGGAAGGTCACATCGATTATAATTCGGTGCAAGTCCGGACTCAACCATTTACCGCAATGAATGAAATGGGTGATTTAAGAGAGGGGGTACTGACTAAACAGGTTGGTTTTTTTAAATGGATGAAGCAACTCAAGAAATGTGATGTACTATATCTATATAACAAGAAAGATAAAGCTCCTTTTTATTATGGTGTGTTGGGTAAGGTCTTAAATCGTTTGCACCTATGAAAAATAAATTCTTTACTTTATTCACGATGTGTCTTAGCCTAATAATAGATGTTTATGCACAAGTTCCTTATTTCGCTGCTACCGTTGGCGATAATAAACTATACGGTTACACCTCATTGAAATTTAGACCTGGAGAAAATGCACAAGAAACCTATACGTCTTTCCAATATGGATTAGGAAATTCATTTGCTACTGGCGTTGATTTATACACAGGTAATGCTGGAGCTAGTTATGCTGGTGTACTTCTTCGTTATGGAACCAAAATTAATTCGTATTTTAATGTAGGATTTCAAGCTACGCCAACCTTTGATCTAACTGAGAATATGGATTTTAGTTATATAACAACTGCAATGTATTTAAATGGAACAATTTCCAAAGATGGCAAACTCTTTTGGTGTAGTAATACTTGGTGGAGAATTAATAAAGATAGTAAAAATACTATCGATCAATATTTTTACTTGGGCTATTCGATATCTTTAAATAATGGGCATAGAATTACTCCTATGTTGGGTGAAATCCATTCTTGGAAGTTTAATCAAGATGTAGATCTTGCATTAGGCTTTTATTATACTATTAAAAATTGGAACTTCTATTTTTGGGGAAATGATTTTCTCAAGGAGAATCCAAGAATAGTTGTCGGATTAGATTTTATAATGTGATGAAGCAGTATTTGATACGATTGGATGATGCTTGTCCTACTATGAATTTTTCAAGGTGGAGAGTTATAGAGGAAATTTTGGATAAATATCATATTGCTCCTTTGGTAGGAATTGTTCCTTCTTGTGAAGACCAGAAATTGATGATAGGTGCTGAAGACCCATCGTTTTGGGAGAGAGTGTTCTCTTGGAGCAATAAAGGTTGGGCTATTGCTTTGCATGGCTACAACCATGTGTATTCTTCTACAGCTGCTGGAATTAATCCATTATGGAATCGTTCAGAATTTGCAGGGCTCTCTTTGGATGAACAAAGAGAAAAAATCAGAAGAGGGATTGATATAATGAAAAAGAATCATATTGATCCTCAATATTTCTTTGCTCCAAGTCATACTTTTGATAATAATACGTTGATTGCGCTAAAGAAAGAAAGTAATATTAGGATAATTAGTGACACGATTGCTTTCGAAGCTTATCGGAAAGATGATTTTATTATTATTCCTTGTCAATTGGGACATTTTAGAGCAATCCCTTTTGCAGGAACATGGACTTTTTGTTTTCACCCCAATATGATGAGTGAAACTGATATAAAGACGTTTGATGAGTTTATTTATAATAATAGAGATTTCTTTTATTCCTTTGATAAAATAGATTTGTGTAATGTGAAAGGTAAGTCTTTATCCAGTAAATTATTATCGTTCATGTATTTTACCTATAGAAAGGTGCGAGGGTTGAAGTAATCTTGTTTTCTTTAAATAATCTGTAGATGAAAATTTTACAAGTAATTAATAATTTTTCAAGAGGAGGAGGAGCTGAGAAAGTTGTATTTGATTTAGCTATAGCATTATCATGTCATCCTAATATAGAAGTCTCTATATTAAGTATTCAAAAGCCATCCGATGGAGAATATGTAGAAGAAATTAAAAAGAAGTATGGGATTAATACATTCTGTCTCTCAAATAGGTTGAAATCGTTTCGCAATTTATTTGCTCTTAAAGAATATTTGTGTGATGATTATGATATTATTCATGTCCATTTGTTTCCTGCTCTCTACTATATTTCCATTGCTAAAATGCTTTTTAATCCTCATGCAACTATAGTATATACAGAACATTCTACTAAAAATAAACGAAGAACTAAATGGATATTCCGGATGATAGACAGATTTATTTATTCTCGTTATAATATGGTGGCTGCAATATCATCCCAAGTAGAGAATAATTTAAGAAATGCTATTAAGAGTAACAAAATCGTAGTTATTAATAATGGTATATTTGTTAAACAGATATTGGATTCTCCTCAACTTGATTTAAAAAGGGAATTGTCCTTATCAGAAAATGTATCTCTTGTTACGATGGTTGCAAGGTTTGTGAAAGGAAAGGACTATTATACTTTATTTGATTCACTAATGTTACTTCCCAATAATGTTCATGTAGTTTGTGTAGGAAATGGCCTCCTTTTTGATGCGGCAGTGGAGTATGTAACAAGGAATGATATAATTTCTGATAGAGTTCATTTTTTGGGCTTAAGGCAAGATGTTGTATCAATTTTAAAAGCTTCTGATATTATAGTATTATCTTCTGAACATGAAGGATTTAGTATAGCTATGCTTGAGGCTATGGCTTCTCAAAAACCATTTGTTGCTTCTGAGGTAGAAGGACTTAAGGATGTAGCGTTGGACGCAGCCATTTATTTTCCATATCAGAATTCTTCAGTGTTGGCAGAGAGAATTATTGCTCTATTGAATGATTCTAATCTTTATTATTCAATGGCATCGAAATCTATACAGTTTGCTTATAAACATGATATGTCTGTGATAATGGAGAAATACTATAATTTATATGTAGAACAATTATCTATCAAGAAATAATGTTGATAACATCTTTAAGAATATGAAAGTTTTAGTTACCGGAGGAGCTGGTTTTATTGGCTCCAATCTTTGTGAATATTTGCTTGCCCATAATTATGAAGTTGTATGTTTGGACAACTTCGCTACTGGGAAGATTGAAAATCTTCTTCCTTTATTGAGTCAATACCCTACTACATTTCATTTGATAGTTGGTGATATTCGCAATTTATGTGATTGTCAAAAAGCTGTAGAAGGAGTAGATTATGTACTTCATGAAGCTGCTTTAGGTTCTGTGCCTCGTTCCATAAAGGACCCTATTACTACAAATGAGGTAAATATAGGTGGTTTCATGAATATGTTAGTGGCAGCCCGGGATGCTAAGATAAAACGTTTTATGTATGCGGCGAGTTCATCTACATACGGTGATAGTAAATCACTGCCAAAAGTAGAAGAGGTGATAGGTAAACCTTTATCTCCTTATGCAGTAACTAAATATGTAAATGAACTTTATGCAGATGTATTTGCTCGTACTTATGGAATGGAGTGTATTGGCTTACGCTATTTTAATGTATTTGGTCGTTCCCAGGATCCATTTGGTGCTTATGCTGCCGTAATTCCTTTGTTTGTAAAAAAGCTGATGGCACATGAAAGCCCTGTGATTAATGGTGATGGTGAGTATAGTCGTGATTTTACTTACATCGACAATGTAATTCAAATGAATATGTTAGCTATGACAACGACTAATCCGAATGCAGTTAATCAGGTTTATAATACAGCTTTTGGGGAAAGAACCACGTTGAATCAGTTGGTAGATTATTTGAAGGAATATTTGAGTGAATTTGATCCGGAAATAGCCAAGGTGGAGATTGTTCACGGCCCGAACCGGTTGGGTGACATTCCTCATTCTTTGGCTTGCATTGACAAAGCTAAAAAGTTACTTGGCTATAATCCGAAATATAGTATGCGTGACGGGTTGAAAGAAGCTGTCAAATGGTATTGGCATAATATTTAATCTATTCTTTCTTTTTCTCTTCTTTTTGATACTAAAATCTTTATAAATACTGAAAATCTTATGGATACAGTAAAAATTGCCGTAATCGGTCTTGGTTACGTAGGGCTTCCTTTGGCTCGTTTGTTCTCAACTAAATATGAAACAGTAGGTTTTGACATGAATAAGGCTCGTGTGGATGCCTTGATGGCAGGGCATGATGCTACCCTTGAAGTGAGTGATGAATTGTTACAGTCTGCTATTGTCAATGGCTTTAAATGTACGGCTGACATTGAAGATATACGTGATTGCAATTTCTATGTCGTGGCAGTTCCTACGCCAGTAGACCCGAATCATAATCCTGACCTGACTCCTCTGTATGGTGCAAGCACTACTGTGGGGAAAGTGATTTCTAAAGGTGATATTGTGGTATATGAGTCGACTGTATATCCGGGCGTGACGGAAGATGAATGTATTCCGGTAGTGGAAAAAGTTTCAGGCCTGAAATTCAATATAGATTTTTTTGCGGGTTATTCTCCTGAACGCATCAATCCGGGTGACAAACTGCATACGGTAGAAAAGATTAAGAAGGTGACTTCCGGATCGACTCTTGAAATTGGCAAGAAAGTGAACGAGGTGTATGCTTCTGTAATAGCTGCGGGAACGCATTTGGCTCCCACGATGAAGGTGGCAGAAGCTGCAAAGGTCATTGAGAACTCCCAACGGGATATCAATATAGCCTTTGTTAATGAACTGTCCAAGATATTTACCCGCATGGGTATTGACACTCAGGATGTACTGGAAGCGGCAAGTACCAAATGGAATTTTCTTCCTTTCAAGCCAGGACTGGTTGGCGGGCATTGTATCGGTGTAGATCCTTATTATCTGGCTCAGTGTGCACAAAGCTATAGTTATAACCCTGAAATCATATTGGCTGGTCGGCGAATGAATGACGGTATGGGAGAATATGTGGCCAGTCAAGTGGTAAAACTTATGTTGAGGAAGGGGATTCAGGTTTTAGATTCCAATATACTGATACTTGGCTTTACTTTCAAGGAAAATTGTCCGGATGTCCGTAATACGAAAGTGATAGATATCTATAAGTTTTTGAAGGAATACAATCTGAATATAACAGTTTATGATCCTTGGGCAAATTTAAATGCAGTAAAACATGAGTATGGAATTGAAGTAATTAATGAATTACCTAAAGAAAAATTTGATGCTATCGTTTTAGCAGTTGCTCATCAAAAATTTTCTGGAATTGATATAAAGGAGTTATCAAAGACGCAGTCCGTTGTGTTTGATGTTAAAGGTTTTTTGCCCAAAGATTCTGTTGATGGCAGATTGTGATAAAATGAAAAGACTTTTCTTTGTTACCAATGTCGATTGGTTCTTTATTTCCCACCGTTTACCTCTTGCTTTAAATGCTATCCGGCAGGGTTATGACGTTTATTTATTATCACGAGATACTGGAAAAAAACAGTTTTTACAGGAAAAAGGTATTCATTTTATAGATATTCCTTTTGACCGTTCTGGAAGTAATCCTGTCCATGAGTTGAAATGTATTCTTCTATTATATAGAAATTATAGAAAGTACAGACCGAATATAATCCATCATATTACTTTGAAAGCGGCATTGTTGGGAGCTGTTGCAGCAAAGCTGTCTAAACAGCATAATGTTGTGAATGCCATAAGTGGATTGGGATATAATTTTATAAATGGTCGCAATGGAGGTCTACAAAAACTGATAAAGGTTCTAATACGTATTACATTTAAAAGCAAGTACTTCTCTTTTATTCTTCAGAATCCAGATGATGTGAATATGATTAGAGAGTTTGATTTGGTTCCTTTATCTCACATTTTTCTGATTAAGGGATCTGGTGTGAATTTGAATGAATTTGTTTGTTCTAAAGCTCCAGACAGAGTGCCATTGAAAATACTCTTTCCTGCAAGAATCTTATTAGATAAGGGAGTGATGGAGTTCATTGGTGCAGCTAAACTTCTTCAAGGTAAATTCATGGGGAAGGTAAAATTCATATTGGCGGGTGATTGTGACAAAGAAAATCTTGCAGTTTTGGGAGAAGAAAAGCTGAAGGCTCTTCTTGTTACTGATTATATAGAATGGATAGGGTATCAGTCCAAGATGTTCTTTATATATACAGATAGTGATATTGTAGTTCTTCCTTCATACCGAGAAGGTCTACCCAAGTCATTGATAGAGGCATGTGCGGTAGGTCGTCCGATAGTTACAACTGATGTACCAGGTTGTCGTGAATGTGTGAAATCAGAATATAACGGCTATTTGGTTCCGCCTAGAGACATTGAAGCTTTAGCAGACGCCATTGAATTATTGATAAATAATGATGTGAAGAGAAAAGAGTTTGGAGTGAATTCTCGTCTGTTGGCAGAAAAGGAATTTTCTATAGATAAAGTAGTCCAACAGACTTTTGATATTTATCATTCACTGTATCGATAATTCTTATTAATTATATTTCTAGATAGAAAATAAGATGTTCTGTAATCCGCTTCATAATAAATAATTCTCATGAATATACTTATTACAGGAATACACGGTTTTGTGGGCTCCAATCTAGTTGTTGCCTTAAAAAAAAGTCATATTCTTTATGGTCTTGATATCGTCGCTCCTGAAAAGGAGGGAGTAGTAAAGACTTTTGCTTGGGAAAATATTGAATCAACTTCTTTTCCAATGCAGCGTTTGCCACAATTTGATGCCATCATTCATCTGGCCGGTAAAGCACATGATACAAAGAACCAGTCTGTTGCACAGGTATATTTTGATATCAATACAGGACTGACTCAGAAGATCTTTGATTTCTTTCTGGAATCTACAGCTAAAAAGTTCATATTCTTCAGTTCAGTGAAGGCTGCTGCCGATAGTGTAGTAGGGGATGTGTTGAGGGAGGATGTGATACCTACTCCAATAGGACCTTATGGGGAGAGTAAGATAGCGGCAGAGAATTATATTCTCGATAAATTAAAAAATAAAAATGAAAAATTAAAACTGCATGATGATAGGAAGCAGGTATATATATTGAGACCTTGCATGATTCATGGACCGGGCAATAAAGGAAACCTGAATCTGCTTTATAATGTGGTAAAGAAAGGTATTCCCTGGCCTTTGGGAGATTTTGAAAATAAGCGTTCATTCACTTCGATTGATAACTTATGTTATGTGGTGGAAGGTTTACTGACGAAGAATGTTGCGAGTGGCATTTATCATATGGGTGATGATGAAGCTCTATCTACAAATGAATTGATTGCTCTCATGTGTGAGGCTATGGGTAAAACACCTCATATCTGGAAGATGAACCGGAAGATGATGGAAGGTTGTGCAGGCTTAGGAACTTTACTTCATCTGCCGCTGAATACTGAACGTCTACGGAAACTGACAGAGAATTACGTGGTTAGTAATGAGAAGATTAAAGCAGCACTTGGCATTGAACAAATGCCAGTTCGTGCTGCTGATGGGATTATGAAAACGATAAAATCGTTTTCAAATTAAGAATTAACAATTAAAAATTAAGGGGGCAAGTACGGTTATGTATTACCTGATTATATTGGTTCTGCTATTTCTGGCAGAACTTTTTTATTTTAGAATAGCTGATAAGTACAATATCATCGATAAACCCAATGAGAGAAGTTCCCATACCCGGATTACTTTGCGTGGTGGCGGAATCATTTTCTATTTTGGTGCTTTGGCTTATTTCTTGAGTAATGAATGGGAATATCCCTGGTTCATGTTGGCATTGACCCTAATTACCTTTATCAGTTTTGTGGATGACATTCGTTCCACTTCTCAAGGCTTTCGGTTAGTGTTTCACTTTACAGCTATGGCTTTGATGTTTTACCAATGGGGGCTGTTTTCTCTTTCGTGGTGGTGGATAATTATCGCATTGATAGTTTGCACAGGTATTATTAATGCTTATAATTTCATGGATGGTATCAACGGCATTACCGGTGGCTATTCATTGGTTATTTTAGGTGCATTAGCTTATATAAATTCTAAGATAATCACTTTTGTTGAGCCTGATTTAATTTATACCGTCCTTTGCTCTGTATTCGTATTTTGTTTCTTCAACTTTCGTAAGAAGGCGAAGTGTTTTGCCGGTGATGTCGGTTCTGTGAGTATCGCTTTTATTCTTCTTTTTCTGATAGGGAGACTCATTATTAAAACAGATGATTTCAGTTGGATTATCCTGTTGTCTGTTTATGGTGTCGACAGTGTTCTCACTATCATTCATCGCTTGATGCTTCATGAAAACATTGGTTTACCTCATCGCAAACATATGTATCAGTTGATGGCGAACGAATTGAAGATGCCTCATGTTGTGGTTTCGTTGATTTATATGGTGGTACAAGCAATAATAATAATTGGATATATAGGATGTTTGAACTATGGTTATATATTCTTGCTGGGGGTAATTTTATTGCTTAGCTTTATCTATATATGGTTTATGAAGAAGTACTTTAGCTTACATCAAAAGGTTTAATATCAATTGATTATATATTAATGTCGGAAAACAGCTCCCTATGGGCTGTTTTCTTTGTTTATATCTGGTAATATCTTCACAGAATACTTACGGATAAAAATGCCATAATTTCTGAAAGCGGGCAGTAAGAATATAGTTTGATGAACTATGTCTTACTGCCCGCTGTATTATTATAGTTTAAATTCTACAACTATTTTTCTATTCTTATAACTTTATTGTATATTTGCCGAAACAATTCTATATTCACTGAATGGGCTTATTTAGGAAAATAATATATAGCTTTCTGCTTTTCTTACTGATATCCCACATTGGGTTTTCATCGGCCTTTGCGGTGACTGGAGAACACCCGGTATTGATTATCAGTTCGTATAATCCGGACGCACGACAAACTTCTGGAAATATTTACGACTTTATGGAAGAATTTGAGCGACTGGGAGGGGAGGCTCCGATATCTCTGGAAAACATGAACTGCAAAAGTTTTTCTGAAGCTCCTTTATGGAAAAATAAAATGGAGGAACTTCTTGCTAAATACCGGGGAAAACGTTCGCCTGTACTACTTGTGCTGATTGGTCAAGAGGCTTGGACAGCTTATTTATCACAAGAAGATTCCATACGTGGAAATGTGCCGGTGCTGGCTGCACTGGCAAGCCGTAATGCCATTATTCTACCGGATGATTCAGTCGATCTGAAAACGTGGATGCCTGATGCGGTGGATTTTTTTAATGACTTTCCTAATTCTTCTGTGAAAGCCGGATTCGTTTATGAATATGATGTAGAAGCCAATATTAATCTGATAAAGAAGCTGTATCCAGCAACCAGGAATGTTGCTTTTGTTTCCGATAATAGTTATGGAGGTGTTTCTCTGCAGGCACATGTAGTGGCAGAGATGAAAAAACACCCGGAACTGAATCTTATTCTGCTGGACGGACGAACGAATACGATTTATACCATAAGCGATAAATTACATGAATTGCCTCCCAACACAGCATTGTTATTGGGCACTTGGCGCGTAGATATGTATGACGGATACTTTATGCGCAATGCGACTTATACGATGATGGAGGCTGCCGGCGATGTTCCTACTTTTTCTATAACTTCTGTAGGCATAGGTTATTGGGCCGTAGGTGGAGTGATCCCCTCTTACCGGGCATTGGGTAAGGATATGGCGCATCAGGCAGTTCGTTTGTTGCAGGGACCGGACAGCGACCGGGTGGAAGTAGAGGTAATTCCGAATAAGATGCAGATGGATAGCAAGATTGTGAAAGATAAGCGTTTGGATCTGTCTTTCATTCATCAGCCTATAGAAATGGTCAATGAAACTCCATCGTTTTACGAACAATATAAATATCATATCTGGACCGTTGGTACTATCTTGGTCGTATTGCTGAGTGGATTGTTTGTTTCTCTGTACTTCTACTATCATACCAAGAAACTGAAAGATGAACTGCAGGAGTCGGAGAGTGCTTTGAGAGAAGCGAAGGACCGTGCTGAAGAATCCAGCCGTCTGAAGAGTGCTTTTCTTGCTAATATGAGCCATGAAATCCGTACTCCGTTGAATGCAATTGTAGGATTCTCCGATGTATTGGCTTCAGGAGGTACTTCGGTGGATGAACAGCAGGGATATGTCGATATTATTAAAACAAATTCGGACTTGTTGCTTCGCCTGATCAATGATATCCTGGATGTTTCGCGTCTGGAGGCAGATAGGGTTACGTTTACAATTGAGAAGTGTGATGTAGTACCACTGTGCCAGCAGGTATTAGCTTCTGTCAGTCAGGCTCGTAAGTCGGAAAATAAGTATATTTTTGAATGTGATCGTGAGAGTGTGGATTTGCGGACGGATACCCAGCGTTTGCAACAGGTTATTATAAACTTACTCTCCAATGCCGATAAGTTCACCAGAAACGGTAAGATCACATTGAAGCTGGAAGTAGATGATGAGAAGAGAGTAGCTACTTTTTCTGTATCAGATACCGGTACAGGTATTCCGTTGGAAAAACAGAAACTGGTATTTGAACGGTTTGAGAAACTGAATGAATATGTGCAAGGCACAGGATTGGGCTTATCCATCTGTAAACTGACTGTAGAAAAGTGGGGAGGAGAGATCTGGGTAGATCCCGGATATACAGATGGAGCAAGATTCGTATTTACGCATCCATTTGAGATAGAACAACCAAATAAATAATTACTATGAAGAGATTTTACTTTTTCTTAGGGTGGATATTCTTCCTGACAGGAGCCGTGTTGGCTCAGGATAAAATAGTAAAGCTGAAAATTATAGAAACCAGCGATATACATGGTAACTATTACCCTTATGACTTTATACTTCGACATGAGGCAGGGGGAAGTCTGGCGCGTGTGTATGAGTTTGTTCAGAAGGAACGTGAGACTTATAAGGATAACCTGCTGTTATTGGATAATGGAGATATTCTGCAAGGTCAGCCTTGTGCTTACTATTATAATTATATTGATACCATTTCTCCGCATCTGGCTGCCGAAGTATTGAATTACATGAAGTATAATACCGGTAACATGGGAAATCATGATGTAGAAACCGGACGTGCTGTGTTCGACCGTTGGGCAGATGATTGCAAATTCCCTGTTTTAGGTGCTAATATCATTGATACGGCTACGGGGAAAACGCACTTCAAGCCTTATGAAGTATTGGAACGGGATGGTGTTAAGATTGTAGTGCTGGGAATGATTACTCCTGCTATTCCTGTGTGGTTGTCGGAAAACTTGTGGAAAGGGCTGCGCTTTGATGATATGGAAGAGACAGCCCGCAAATGGATGAAGATTATCCGTGAAAAAGAAAATCCGGATTTAGTAATCGGAATTTTCCATGCCGGACAAGATGCTCTGTTGATGGGTGGTAAATATCGTGAGAATGCTTCACTGGAAGTGGCCCGTAACGTTCCTGGTTTTGATATTGTTTTGATGGGACATGATCATGCCCGTGAGTTGAAAAAGATTAAAAATGTAGCGGGAGACTCTGTGTTGATTATGAATCCGGCGAGTAAGGGAGTGGTTGTGGCGAATGCAGATGTTACTTTGAAATTGCGTAAGGGAAAAGTAGTCGAGAAACATATCGACGGAGTGCTGACTGAGATGAAGAACTATACTGCAAATAAGGACTTTATGACTCGTTTTGCACCGCAATTTAGTGATGTTCAGGACTTTGTGTCCAAGAAGATAGGTAGTTTTACTGAAACGATTTCTACACGTCCTGCCTATTTCGGCTCTTCGGCTTTTATTGATTTAATCCATATGTTGCAACTTGAAATCACGAATGCAGAAATTTCTTTTGCTGCTCCTCTGTCGTATGATACCGAGATTAGCAAGGGGGATGTATTTGTAAGCGATATGTTCAATCTGTATAAGTATGAAAATATGCTTTATACTATGAAATTGTCCGGTAAGGAGATAAAAGATGCATTGGAGATGTCATATGATTTATGGACAAACCGGATGAAATCTCCTGATGACCATTTGTTACTGCTTCGTGAGAGGCGTCGTGAAGGAGCAGCGGATCGTGCTTCATTCAAGAACTTCAGTTTCAATTTTGATTCGGCTGCCGGTATCATTTATACGGTGGATGTAACGAAACCCAAGGGAGAAAAGGTGACTATATCCAGTATGGCGGATGGAACTCCTTTCTCTTTGGATAAAATGTATAAAGTAGCACTGAATTCCTATCGTGGTAATGGTGGAGGAGAATTATTGACTAAAGGCTCCGGTATTTCTCAGGATGAATTGAAAGACCGTATCCTGTTCTCCACAGATAAAGATTTGCGTTATTACCTGATGCAATATATAGAGAGGAAGGGTGTGATTGAGCCACATGCGTTGGGACAATGGAAGTTTATTCCGGAAGAATGGGTAGAGCCCGCTGCTAAACGGGATTATGAGTACTTGTTTGGAAAAGTGGAAAAATAATCACTATCTTTGCAGTCGCAATTTTTAATAGACTGTAGGGACGTGAATAAAAAGATAAAGAGAATTATAGGGGCTGTATGCTTGTTGGTGCTGTTTGTGGCATATCAGACAAGTATTACAGCCTTTACTCATGTCCATTACGTCAATGGAGTGCTGATTACCCATTCGCATCCATTTTACGGTAAGCACACGCACTCTAAAAGTGAACTTGTCGTTATAGGTCGTTTGTCAACTTTCCAATCTCCGGAGGTTGATGTATATGAAGAACTGCACCCCATGCGGATACTTCTGGCTGTGCTGGAAGCAGAAAAACTAATATCCTTGGTGAAGGGGAAGTCGGGGCAGATCGTTTCTCTTCGTGCTCCGCCGGCGCTCGCGGCATGATTATTCATCAGGCTTTTAGCTTGATAAGCTACAGGTTACAAGTTGCTGTGCTATACAAACTGAATATTTATCAGATTATTAGTCTACATTAATATACCGAAAGGCACTTGTAGGTTGTAGCTCGTAGCTTGTTACTCATATTTTCAATACATACATTTTTGAGCGCAAATTAATGAAAAAACATATACTTGCGTTGGTGCTTACTATGGTTTGCATCAGCCTCTATGCCGTAAATCCTATAAAGGAAGGTAACATGATTTCCGGTCACGTGATAGTGAAAGGAACAGAAGAAAATATACCCTATGCAACTATATTAATCAAAGAAAGCGGTCAGGGAACAGTCTCTAATGAAGAAGGTCAGTTCGAATTCCGTCAACTTCCTGTCGGGAAATACACGCTTCGCGTATCAGCTGTAGGTTATAAGACGCAGGAAAAAGAGGTAACTGTCAGTAAAGACTTCACTGCAGTCATACATTTCCAGATGCAGGAAGAGAGTTTCATGACGGATGAGGTAGTGGTATCTGCCAATCGTAATGAAGTGAGCCGTAAGGAAGCTCCGGTAGTTGTCAATGTGATGAGTGCCAAGCTCTTTGAGATGGTGAATTCTACAGATTTGGCAAAAACACTGAACTACCAGTCTGGCTTGCGTGTGGAGAACAACTGTCAGAACTGTGGCTTTCCACAAGTACGTATCAATGGTCTGGAAGGCCCCTATTCTCAGATATTAATAAATAGCCGTCCTATTATCAGTGCCCTTAGCGGTGTATATGGACTGGAACAGATTCCCGTGAATATGATAGAGCGTGTGGAGGTAGTGCGTGGCGGTGGTTCTGCTCTGTTCGGAGCGAATGCAGTAGGCGGTACTATCAATATCATTACTAAAGACCCTATCAGTAATTCTTTCCAGGTATCGAGCCTGTTTTCGTGCATGGATGGAAAATCGTGGGAACAATATATGGGTGGTAACGTCTCCCTGGTTGCAAAAGATAACTCTTATGGTATTGCCCTGTATGAAAGTTATCGTAATCGTAACCCTTATGACCGTGATGATGATGGTTTCTCCGAACTTGGTAAACTGAATATGAATACTTTCGGTTTCCGCGCTTACTATCGCCCTACACACTTCAGCCGTATCAATCTGGAATACCATACTACTAATGAGTTCCGTCGTGGTGGTAATAAATTTGATCTGCAACCGCATGAATCGGATATTACGGAGCAAACCAAGCACATTATTAATAGTGGTGGTGCCAGCTACGATTTATTCTGGCGTGAATATAAGCATAAGATTTCTCTTTATGGTTCTATTCAGCATACGGATAGAAACAGTTATTATGGAGCACAACAGGACATGAATGCTTATGGTAAGACGGACGATCTGACCTGGGTAGCCGGTGGAATGTATGTAGGCAATATGAACAATTGCTTCTTTGCTCCTGCTACTTTTACCGGTGGCCTTGAATATCAGAATAACTCCCTGCATGATGTCATGACTGGTTATCATCGTGATATGAAGCAGGATGTACGCATAGCCAGTACCTTTGTTCAGAATGAATGGAAGATGCGTCAACTCACTATGTTGGTGGGTGCCCGCCTCGATAAGCACAACCTGATAGACAAGTTGATTTTCAGCCCGCGTATCAATTTCCTTTATAAACCGACTGAGGATTTCCAGGCACGTTTGACATATTCTACCGGTTTCCGTGCACCGCAAGCTTATGATGAAGATTTGCATGTGACAGCTGTAGGTGGTGAAGGAGTCCAGATTAAGTTGGCTGATAACCTCCGTGAAGAGCGTTCTAACAGTTATAGTGGCTCTGTGGACTGGAGCACACATCTCGGACATTGGCAAGCGAATATTTTGCTGGAAGGTTTTTATACTGATCTGCGTCATGTATTCGTCTTGGAAGATATCGGTAAAGATGATAATGGGGATAAGATCAAAGAACGTCGTAATGGTAGTGGTGCGCAGGTATATGGAGTTAATCTGGATGCCAAGCTAGCCCATGGCAAAGAAGCACAGTTCCAGTTAGGTTTTACTGCACAACGTAGTCGCTATACGGAGGATGAGGTCTGGACAGAAGTGGATGGTGAAGATTTAACTACCAAACGAATGATGCGTACACCGGATTATTATGGCTATTTCACTTTCTCTTCCGCACCGCTGAAGAACTTTGATTTCTCTTTGTCAGGCATCTATACCGGAAAGATGATTGTTCCTCACTATGCTCCGGTAGATGCCCCGGAAGGTGCGTTCTGCAATATAGAGAAAGACCGTATGGAGAATACTCCTGATTTCTTTGATCTCAATCTGAAGTTAAATTACACCTTTGTTCTGCATGATCACATCAAGCTGCAACTCAATGCTGGTGTACAGAATATTTTCAACAGCTTTCAGAAAGACCTGGATAAAGGTGAGTTCCGTGATTCCGGTTATTTTTATGGGCCAACGCAGCCAAGAACATTCTTTATCGGCTTTAAAATAATGAATTAGGCTGAGGTCTAAATTTAATATTGCAAGTGTTTGCAAATTTATTGCATGGGCTTATGAATTTATTGCAAGAGCATAATTTCATAAGCTCTTTCTTGTATAAATGTTCCCTTTTTCTTTTTTTTAGGATATTTCGGACGGTTTTAAGCGAAATATTGTTTAAGTTTGCCACGCAAATAAGAAAGGGAGATGAAAAATATAAAAAACGTAGACATTGCAACTATTCGCCGTTTTCCGGCAATGGATTTTATTGGGAATGATTTTGCCATATTCGACAATATAGGAGATATCCCTTTGTTCGGTTATCCTACACGCCTGAATGCATCTTGTCTGACACTCTGCATGAAAGGGCATTGCAAAATACGTATCAACTTGAAAGAACATGAACTTACCGAAGGTGTTCTTGTAGTTACTTTGCCTGAACAGATTTTGCAGCAGGTGGAGCGTTCGGACGATTTCACCGGTGTTTTCATAGTTGTCTCCGGTCAGTTTATAGATGATGTGCTCCCCACGGTACAGCAGTTATTTCCTCTGTTTTTTATGATTAAAGAGCAGCCCTGTGTGCGCCTCAATCCGGAACAAATGGAGGCTGTGCAGGAGTATTATTCTTTCCTTCAAAAGAAGGTAAAACTGAAAGACAATCCTTTCCGTAAAGAGATTACTCAGGGATTGATACTTTCTCTTTTCTATGAGATATATAGCATCTATCAAGGCAATGAGCCTACTGTCAGAAAAGTAAAAAGTAGGAAAGAGGATCTTTTTGAGCGTTTTGTCCGTGCAATTACAGAGTCGTACAAACAGGAACGCAGTGTTGCCTATTATGCCGACAAAATGTTCCTGACAGCCAAGCATCTTTCTACAGCTGTAAAAGAAGTCAGTGGAAAGACTGCCGGAGAGTGGATAGACAGTCTTGTTATTCTGGAGGCTAAAGCTTTGTTGAAATCTTCCGAAATGAGTATTCAGGAAATCTCCGATGAACTGCATTTTGCCAACCAGTCTTTCTTTGGCAAATATTTCAAGCATCACACCGGAATGTCTCCGAAAGAATATCGTAAGCAATAGTACACAGTGTCAGAATATTCTTTATTTTTGCAGGTATCAAATACCCCCAAAAATAAGAAAACATGGAAAAAAGAGAAATTGACCTTGCTGTTTCCTGCTATGGAAAAGTGAAGGATGTGAAGTATGATGCCGTCATACTTCCCTGGGGCGCAACAGAGCCTCATAACTTACATCTTCCGTATCTCACCGATTGCATTTTGCCCCATGACATTGCTGTAGACGCTGCTACGCTGGCACTGGAACGTTTCGGTGTACGTTGTATGGTGATGCCTCCTGTTCCATTCGGTGCCCACAACCCCGGGCAGCGTGAACTTCCCTTCTGCATACATACCCGTTATGCCACCCAACAGGCTATTCTGGAAGATATTGTCGCTTCTCTTTATGCTCAGGGTATGCGTAAACTGATTATTGTCAGTGGGCATGGCGGGAATAATTTCAAAGGTATGATACGCGACCTTGCCTTTAGCTATCCGGACTTCCTGATTATTGCTACCGACTGGTTTAGCCTTGTTCCCACGAAAGGTTATTTTGAAGCTGAAATAGATGACCATGCCGGTGAGCAGGAAACTTCCGTAATGATGCACTATCATCCGGAGCTGGTAAATCTGTGTGAGGCAGGTGATGGGAATTCTAAGCCTTTTGCTATTCCCTCATTGAACGAAAAGGTGGGTTGGGCACCGCGCCATTGGGATAAAGCTACAGTGGATAGCGGGGTAGGGAACCCCAAGAAAGCTTCGGCTGAGAAAGGTGAACGCTATGTGAAACCTATTATTGAAAAGCTTGCCAAGCTCTTCACGGAAGTAGGGCAGGGTGAACTTTATTAAGTAAAATAAAACGGGCGGTCCGGTAAGAAATACTTTTCTTAACTGAACCGCCTTGTTGCTTATACTGAGATGAAAAGCTTACTTATCTATTGACATTAGCCATTTACCATCTCTTTTCACCATCGATTGCGTACCTTCTTGTGTTTCTCCGTTTCCGTAGGTTTGCTTTATTTTTACAGTTGCTGTGTTTCCATCTTCCGATATTTCTTCCGATAGAATCTCAATACTTTTCAGTCCACCCATTTTTTCATACTCTTTGCCCACTTTATCTCTCAGTAAGGCAACGAATCCTGCTTTTTGCTCTTTCAGTTTATCAGCAGTTTCGCTGTCACCTAAAGCAATGCCATCTACAAACTTTTCATAGTCACCTTTGATAAGATAGTTGCTATACTTCTTCATCGCATCTCCCGGACCACTGGAAGAGGAGCAAGCTGCCATCATAAACATAGCCATAACTATCAGACTAAAATAAAATACCTTTTTCATACGCTTTTTTTTAAATGATTAATGTGTATTTAAAAATAGTATATCAAACAGAGGCGCTTACTCTGTGCAATATCGTTAGGCAGGAGATAATCTCCTTTGAATCCCGGAATATTCACGTGACTGATACGTCCCTCAGGCAAGTCTATTCCTTGTTTTTTATATACGAAATCAACCAATTCCGTACAGTACATTCGCGTTGTATCTGCCAGATTATAATCATGGTCGAATAATACATGGGTATGGTATAACCGTTCTGCCCGTACTGCTGCTCTGTATGCGTTTGCAGAATCCTCCGCTATACGCATAATGGCCCCGTTAATAGCTTTTCTTTCTTCAAAAAACACTTCAACAGTTTCCATTTTTACACGATCCGGATCGTCTTTGAAATCCGGTTCGCCGGGCACAGCATGTATCACATACCATTGTCCGTCTTTCTTCTTCAGGATGCCGGTATGCGAATACGTTCCTTCACGGTCTGCAGCCAGCACCACTCTACTTGTAATCCCTGTTCCTCTTCTGAAAGCGATATCTCCATCCCGAAATAATTCCTGTGGCAATTGCAGCAGGCGGGTCTTTTTATCAGGACTTCCCTGGCATCCCGCCAGTATAAGTGTGAACAACAGTGTTATTTTTAGTAGTGCTACGTGTGGCTTCATTTCCATTAATACAAATATATGAATAACTTTGCATTGCTACACGTTTTTAAAATGAATTTTGTGGAGTGAACGAAAAAAGAGGTAACAACCTCTATACATTGTTACCTCTTTTTTAATTTATACCCTAAAAACTAATCTCTTTCCTTATAAAAACTAATTCTATTTCTTTTTTGATGGTGCAAAGTTAGAGAGTTCTTGGGGAATATGATTTGATATAAATCAAAAAAATGTAGATTCATATTGTCTTTTTACAGTATGCCCGAGCGTACCCGGCTGAGGGTTTCGGGCGTCATCAGCAAATAAGATGCGATATGTGACAATGGTGCCCGTTTGATGACTTCCGGATGGGTATGCATCAGCATGTTGTAGCGTTCGCGTGCTGTTTCGAACCGCCAGGAGTCAGCTTTCACTTGGGATACGATGAGTGAGTACTCCAGTATCTTACGGTAGAACATATTGATTTCCCAGGAGATTTCTGTCAATCTCATGAATTTATCGTAGGGGAGGAGGTATACCGTGCAAGGTTCCAGAGCTTCTGCCATCAGGCGGGTAGGTTCTTGCTTCAATGTACTTTCTATGCAGATGATGACACAGCCTTCGTAGGAAAAGTGTTCGGTGACGTCTTTACCGTTTTTGTAATAGAACTGACGCATCATACCTTTACCCACAAATACCATGTGGTGGCAGACTTGCCCTTCCTTGAATAGGAGTTCACCCTTTTCCAGCTCTTTGCGGATCAGAATATCTTCTATCAGTTTTCTACCCTCAGGTGCCATACCCGGATAACGGGAGTTCACAGTGGCATTAACTGTTTCTTTTAATAATGTATCCATAATTGTTCGCTGGTATTTATAACCGTTTCCGGGCACAAAGGTACGAAAGATTTGATTTAAATCAAATCTTAACAAACCCTTTTGTCGTCCACTTCATGCTATACCAGCGTCGCACGAAGATGGCTCCCCGGATATTTTCATCTAGTAGGAAGGCAACCCACATGCCGCAGATGCCCCATTCCAAAGGAATACCAAAGATGTATCCTAGTACGACGGCAATGCTCCACTGAACCACCAGTCCGACGTAGAACGGGTAGTTGACATCGCCGGCTGCACGTAGGGCGTTCGTGGCAAAAATATTGATAGGTCGTCCGATTTCGAGAATAACGTCGATGATGAGGATGGTGGTGCCCAGCCGGATGATCTCTTCGTTGGAGGTCAGCCAGTGGAAAATGGTGTTTCCAAAGATGGCAAGAACCGTAGAAAGTATGACGGTGATCATTACGGATTTTTTCATCACGTACTTTCCCATGAGGAAGGCGGCATGAGGTTTCTTTTCTCCGATGAGGTGTCCGATGCAGATGGCTCCTCCTTGTGCCATGGCAATACTGAAGAGGTAGGCGAACATGATAATATTGACGCAGTAGGTGCGTGTAGCCAGTGCTTCGACTCCTAGCATATTGATAAAAAAGGTAATCACTACTTGTGATGAGCTATACGAGAGTTGTTCTCCGGCGGAGGGTAGACCTACTTTCATCAGGTTCTTCAGCTCTGGCCACGGGAATGGACGGAAATAAGCGACAGGGAAACGGTGGATATGCTTGCGGAACAGGATAATGAATAGTAGTACCATGGAAACTCCGCGGCTGAAAGCTGTGGAAATGGCAGCACCTTCTACACCAAGTTCCGGGAAGCCGAAGCGACCGAAGATAAGGGAGTAGTTACCTATGATATTAAGTATGTTGACAACGACGGTTACCAGCATTGGATAGATGGCTTTGTTGGCACTGCGCAGGGAGGCGGAAAGGGTTAGGGAGATAGCTTGGAAGAAAGCGAAGGCACCTACGATGCGCATATAGTCCATACCGTCTGTCATCAAGTCGGGAGTGAGTCCCATAAGGCGTAGTATCGGTCCGGCACAGGAAAAAAGGAACAAGCTGACAGAGACGCCGATCATTATATTCACAAGGATGGATACGCCGACTACTTGGACTACTTTCTTCTGCAGGCGTGCACCGAGGTATTGGGAACAAAGAACAGAGGTGCCAAGGTTGATAACCTCGAATACAAGGAAAGTAAGCATGATGATCTGGTTGACCACTCCTACGGCGGCAACACTACTATCTGAGTGGCGGCTCAACATAATAGTATCTACAGCACCCAGCATCATGATGAGCAAGGTCTCTATAAAGATAGGGGCAGCGAGTTTGGCAAGTCGCTTTTTTAAGCTTTCCTGATGTATCATTTCGTATGTGTTTGAAATCCGGTGATGAAAAATCGCGCAAAGGTACGGAATGGGAGGGAGGGAAGAATTGATATGAGTCAAATAAATTATTTTTTTTTCGACCTTTGCTTTTGACTTTTAACAGATTACCTCTTTTCATGAAAAAAGTCAGAAAAAAATATGATGGAAAGATTTGCATAGTCCAAAAGTTTCCCATACATTTGCACCGCATTTGAGAAACAATGCAGGTTTAAGGAAGTGTGGGTGAGTGGCTGAAACCACCAGTTTGCTAAACTGACGTACGGGTAACTGTACCGGGGGTTCGAATCCCCCCGCTTCCGCAAACAGCCGGTGGATTCGTCTAACGGTTAGGACACATGCCTCTCACGCATGTAATACGAGTTCGATTCTCGTATCCACTACGGAAAATTTTTAATGCACTCTTAGCTCAGCTGGTAGAGCAATTGACTCTTAATCAATGGGTCCAGGGTTCGAGTCCCTGAGGGTGTACGAAGAATAAGAAAACTGCTCCCGAAAAGAATGAAACATTTCATGATTTTCGGGAGCAGTTTTCTTTTATACCTATCGGGAAACAGTTTTGTTCAAGAAAATACGTTTTTCAATAAAAAAATGACTTGATTTGATTTTATCTGATTTTTATTAATACTTTTGCAGCGCATATCAACAAAGTAATTCACGTATCTTAATAGGAAAGAGTATGGTTGTCATGCTTGGTGCAAAATTTTGCAATGGAATCGTTACAAAACTACGATTGTTATTTATTGTTTGTTTGTTACCTGTAGTCTTTACAGTGGCACAAACAGATAGAGAGAAGAACAGAGATTATATCTTAGTTATCAATACATATACGGAGGGCTCCGCCTGGAGCAATTATTGGTTTTCACAAGCCACCAATTACGTGAGAGAATCTTCTAATCTCTCTATTTATGCTGAACATATGAATATGCTGGATGTGAAAGACAGCGTTGCTTTGGAAAAACTCAGTAAGGGGATATTTGCGAAATATAGTGCCCATCCTCCACGTATGTTGTTGCTGTTGGGAAACTCACCATTGATGATGCTCGATGATTTCAGAGCCAAGTGGGGGGATATTCCCATTGTCCTTTGTGCTGAGAGAGATTATACAGGACCCAAGGAGGCTTATCTTAAAAAACAAATTATCCCGGTTGTTGACCGTATTTCGATTGCAAGTCTGGCTCAGGCTAATAATATGACCTTTCTGTATGCCGATTTGTTCATCCCGAAAAATGTGGAAATGATGTTCAGGATGATACCGGAAATGAAAAAGTTTATATTCGTTGGTGATCAGCGGTACGTTAATCAGGCGAATGATGCTGAAATACAAGAAGAACTGGCGAAGAATCATCCGCAAGTAAAATATCAGTTTTTCTCACCTAAAGATTTGTCTGTAAACCAGTTGCTCGATTCGCTGAATTCTATCGATCCGAAAACAACCGGTGTACTCTTCGGTTCTTGGTTCTTCAAACCTAAGATGGAAGAGGGGAACACATCTTTAGTGACAAACTCTTACCGGATTATCGCCACTACTTCTGCTCCTTTGTTTGCCCTGAAGATGGATGCGATGGATGATGAAGCCGGTATGTTGGGAGGATATAGTTATGATGGCGATCACTTTAAGGAGGTACTGACACAAACATTGAAGGCAATAATTAATGGTAAACAAGCACGTGATATTCCTTTTTATTTGCCTTCGGACGGTGAGCCTGTGTTTAATTACAAGGTGATGCTTCAAAAAGGTATACCTCTGTCGATATGCCCCGCTGATACTCTGTTTATCAACAAACCGCCAACTTTCTGGGAGCAATATAAATATGTGGTCTGGATACTTGTCTTTATCTTTATTACCGCTTTCTTTCTGTACCGCATGTATATGTTTGATCGGTATAAGAGGTTGCAGCAGAAAGAGATAGAGACGATGGCTAAGTATAAGAACCTGATTAGCTGTATGCCCATCATTTATATGCAGGAAGAGGTGGTGAGGAATGAAGCCGGGGCGGTTGTCGACCTGATCTACCGGAATGTAAATACTACATTCGAGAAGTATTTTCTTCCTAAAGAAAAAGTTATTGACAGAAAAGCGAGTGAAGTTTTCCCGGAGTCATTGTTTGAATTCTTGCCTTTCATACAGGTAGCGTTGAGTGAAAATAAAACCATTACGTTTCCATATTATTCCAAAAGGATAGACACTTTTTATGATGTGGTGTTGAGCAGAACCAATGATGATGACGTGATAGACGTGTTCTGTCTTGACAGCACTGAACTGCATAAGGCGCAGCAGAAACTGAGCTCTACTAACAATAAACTTGCGATGGCGCTGGATGTAGCCAGTATTGTACCCTGGAAGTGGGACCTGACTAATAAAACCATTCTTTGCGATATCAATCGCCCGATTGAGTTAAGTATGGAAGGAGGGGATGTGACTGAGGAACAACTGGCTGTGCCCGATGATCAATACTTCCAGAAGATATTTAAAGAAGATCGTGAAAGGGTGAGACAGGCTTATCAGGACTTATTGGAAGGGCGTTCGGAGAAAGTGAAAGAGGAATACAGGGTGGTGAGTATTGAGAACCATATACATAAGATAGAATGGGTGGAAGCACAGGCAGCCGTTGAAAAACGTGATGAAAACGGAAAACCGTTGGCACTGGTCGGGTCGTCGCTTGTCATTACCAATCGCAAGAAGATGGAGTTGGAACTGATTACTGCAAAAGACCGGGCGGAAGAGTCGAACCGGCTTAAATCCGCTTTCCTGGCCAATATGAGCCATGAGATACGTACGCCATTGAACGCCATCGTCGGTTTTTCAGGTATCTTGGCATCTACAGAAGAAGAACAGGAGAAACAGGAATATGTAAATATCATTGAGAATAACAATACTTTATTGCTGCAATTAATCAGTGATATCCTTGATTTGTCGAAGATAGAAGCAGGAGCGCTCGAGTTTACGTACTCCAACATTGAATTGAACCATCTACTGAAGGATTTGAGGGATACGTTGCAATTAAGGATAAAAACGGATGCTGTGCAGTTGGAATTCGTTTCGCCAATGGAGGTATGCCATGTCCGTACAGAGAAAAACCGAATTTCGCAGCTATTTATTAATTTGGTGACCAATGCGATCAAGTTTACAACGGAAGGGAGTATCCGCTTTGGCTATGAGCTTCATGGAAAAGAACTCTATTGCTACGTTTCGGATACAGGAATCGGTATTCCAAAGGACAAGCAGGAAAATATCTTCGGGCGTTTCGTGAAGCTGAATAGCTTCGCCCAAGGAACGGGGTTGGGATTGTCCATCTGCCATACACTGGTTGAACACATGGGCGGGCATATAGGAGTGGAATCGGAAGAAGGGCATGGCTCAACTTTCTGGTTTACGCTTCCATATGAAGAGGCTATGACAGTGGAAGAAACTCCGGAACCTCAGTATCAGCCTATTATTGTAGAAAAAGATAAGTTGACCATATTGATTGCGGAAGATAATGATAGTAACTACAAGCTGTTTATGTCGGTTTTGAAAAATGACTATAAACTGATTCATGCCTGGGATGGACGGGAGGCGGTAGAGATGTTTAAAACATACGAGCCGCAAATAATCTTGATGGACATTAATATGCCTGTAATGGATGGCTATGAGGCCACAAAGGAGATACGGAAATATTCGGCAAGGGTTCCGATCATTGCTATCACAACTTTTGCCTATGCTTCGGATGAACAACGGGTAATGGAAAGTGGCTTTGATGGCTATATGCCAAAACCTATTTATGCACGGCTGCTGAAGACACAGATAGGAAGCATTATGAAAAAAAGAATCTTATTATTGTAGAAGTTTTTTTCTTCTTTACTTAACAAGCGTGCTGTTTAACGTATACAGCCGCTTTTTTTGTGTGTCATTATTTCCTTACTCCGGGAAATACTTCCTATCTTTGCGGACTGAAATCAATAAAACGTAAATACATTGGATTGGTTATACAGTTTATTCATAGAACATTCTGCCCTGCAGGCGGTTGTGGTGCTCTCGTTGATCTCTGCTATTGGTTTGGGACTGGGAAAGATACATATCTGTGGTATATCGTTGGGAGTGACGTTCGTGTTCTTTGCAGGTATCCTTGCCGGGCATTTCGGATTGTCCATAGACCCGCAGATGCTGAACTATGCGGAGAGCTTCGGCTTGGTGATATTCGTATATGCACTGGGACTGCAGGTAGGTCCGGGTTTCTTCAGTTCGTTCCGCACAGGTGGTGTACAATTGAATATGCTGGCAGTAGGCGTGGTGTTGATCGGTACGCTGATGACACTGCTGGGAAGTTATGGGTTGGGAGTCTCTCTGCCGGATATGATAGGTATCCTTTGCGGGGCAACGACGAATACACCGGCTCTGGGTGCTGCACAGCAAACGCTGAAACAGATGGGAATCGAAGCGAATACTCCGGCTCTGGGGTGTGCGGTGGCATATCCGATAGGAGTAGTGGGAGTTATTCTCGGTATTCTGATGATACGTAAGGTGCTGGTACGTAAGGCTGATTTGGAAGTCAAGGAGAAAGACGATGTGAATAAACCCTATATTGTTGCATTCCAGGTGCACAATCCGGCAATCTTTAATATGAGTGTGAAGGATATAGCTCAGTTGAGTTATCCTAAGTTTGTGATCTCCCGTTTGTGGCGGGATGGGAATGTCAGCATCCCCACTTCTGAAAAAGTGATTAAAGAAGGCGACCGCTTGCTTGTTATCACTTCAGAAAGAAATGTTCCTGCTTTGACTGTATTGTTCGGTGAGCAAGAAAACACGGACTGGAACAAGGAAGATATTGACTGGAATGCCATTGATAGCCAGTTGATCTCCCAGCGTATCGTGGTGACACGTCCGGAACTGAATGGAAAGAAACTCGGTTCACTCCATTTGCGTAATCATTATGGCATCAATATCAGTCGCGTCTATCGTAGCGGGGTGTTGCTGCTGGCTACGGCGGAACTTACCTTGCAATTGGGCGACCGGTTGACGGTGGTGGGTGAGGCCGCTGCTATACAAAATGTGGAAAGAGTTTTGGGAAATGCTGTGAAGAGTTTGAAGGAACCTAACCTAGTGGCTGTATTCGTGGGTATTATCCTTGGTCTTGCCTTAGGAGCGATACCTATTGCCATCCCCGGTGTCAGTACTCCTGTAAAGCTGGGCCTGGCGGGTGGACCGATTATCGTAGGTATTCTTATCGGTACTTTCGGACCACGCATGCATATGGTGACCTATACAACCCGTAGTGCTAACTTGATGCTCCGTGCCTTGGGCTTGTCACTCTATTTGGCCTGCTTGGGACTGGATGCGGGAGCTCATTTCTTTGATACGGTATTCCGTCCGGAAGGGTTGTTGTGGATAGCTATCGGCTGTGCACTAACCGTGGTTCCTGTGTTGATAATGGGAGTCATTGCTTTCCGTTGGATGAAGGTCGATTTCGGTTCGGTAGCCGGAATGCTGTGCGGAAGTATGGCGAATCCAATGGCTTTGAATTATGTTAATGATACCATTCCCGGTGATAATCCTTCAGTTTCTTATGCTACGGTTTATCCCTTGTGCATGTTCCTGCGTGTGATTATCGCCCAAGTGCTGCTGATGTTCTTCTTAAGTTGAGAGTGGAGAGTTGAGGATTGGGAACGTAGGGTTGAGGATTAGGAACGTAGAGTTGAGGTTTGAAATGAATACACAAGCCCATATATAATTTGTAATTTGTAAATTGTAATTAGATATCATGAGTAATATTACCCCTGAAAGCATCATGAGCGACTTGCGTTATTTGCAGTTGCTGTCACGCAGTTTTCCGACGATTGCGGATGCCAGTACAGAAATTATTAACCTGGAAGCTATTCTGAACCTCCCGAAAGGGACAGAGCATTTCCTGACCGATATTCATGGCGAATATGAAGCTTTTCAACATGTGTTGAAGAATGCTTCGGGAGCGGTGAAGCGGAAAGTGAATGAAATCTTCGGGCATACTTTGCGTGAGAGTGAAAAGAAAGAAATATGTACTCTGATTTATTATCCCGAAGAAAAGTTGCAGTTGATCAAAGAGCAGGAAGCCGATCTGGATGACTGGTATCTGATTACACTGAATCAATTGGTGAAGGTATGCCAGAATGTTTCTTCCAAATATACACGCTCTAAAGTGCGTAAGGCGCTTCCGGCAGAATTCTCGTACATTATTCAGGAGTTGCTGCATGAATCGAGTGTAGAGCCAAACAAGCATGCCTATATCAATGTAATTATCAGTACTATCATTTCCACCAAGCGTTCGGATGATTTCATCATTGCAATGTGTAATCTCATTCAGAGGTTAACGATTGACTCTCTGCATATTGTAGGTGATATTTACGACCGTGGTCCGGGAGCACACATCATTATGGATACACTTTGTGATTATCACAATTTTGATATTCAATGGGGAAATCATGATATTCTGTGGATGGGAGCAGCTTCCGGTAATGATGCCTGTATTGCCAATGTGATCCGTATGTCGATGCGTTATGCCAACCTGGCTACACTGGAAGACGGATATGGTATCAATCTGTTGCCACTTGCCACATTTGCCATGGATACGTATGCGGATGATCCCTGTACAATCTTCGCTCCGAAGATGAACTTTGCAGACGGTAATTATAATGAGAAGACTTTACGGTTGATTACGCAGATGCATAAGGCGATTACAGTGATACAGTTCAAGCTGGAAGCAGAGATTATAGACCGTCGTCCGGAGTTCGGTATGCAGAACCGGAAGTTATTGGATAAGATTGATTTTGAAAATGGTGTCTTTGTATACGAGGGAAAGGAATATCCATTGCGTGATACAAACTTCCCGACCATAGATCCGGCTGATCCATACCGTCTGTCTGATGAGGAACGGGAGCTGATGGATAAAATCCATGCTTCGTTCATGAATAGTGAGAAGTTGAAGAAACATATGCGTTGCTTGTTTACATATGGAGGAATGTATCTGGTTTGTAACAGTAATTTGCTGTACCATGCTTCCATGCCTTTGAATGAGGATGGTAGTTTCAAACATGTCCGTATTGGAAAGAAGGAGTATTGGGGCAGGAAACTATTGTGCAAGACAGACCAGTTGATACGTACGGCTTACTTCGATGAAGACGGTACGGAGGAGAAGAGTTTTGCATTGGATTATGTGTGGTATATGTGGTGTGGTCCTGATGCTCCATCGTTTGACAAAGATAAGATGGCGACTTTTGAACGCTATTTCATTGGAGACAAAGATTTGTCTAAGGAGACGAAAGGATATTATTATACTCTGCGTAACCGTGCTGATATTTGTGAACGCATTCTTGCGGAGTTTGAGGTTACAGGACCTCATTCACACATTATTAATGGTCATGTGCCCGTGAAGATTATTAAGGGTGAGAAACCCATAAAAGCGGATGGCAAGTTGCTGGTGATTGATGGTGGGTTTTCTAAGGCATATCAGCCGGAAACCGGTATTGCCGGATATACATTGGTATATCATTCGCATGGCATGCAGTTAGTGCAACACGAACCGTTTCAAAGCCGCCAGAAGGCTATAGAAGAGGGGCAGGATATCAAGTCTAATACCTTTGTCGTAGAGTTCAATTCACAACGTATGATGGTGAAAGATACGGATAAAGGAAAAGTACTGGTGACGCAGATACAAGACTTGAAGAAGTTGCTGGTGGCGTATAGGACGGGACTTATAAAGGAAAAGTGATTTTAGTGATTAACGGTTAGTGATAAGTGATTAACAGGCTACGCTATGATACTACAAGGTGCTAATCACTTATCACTAACCGTTAATCACTAAATTTAGTATTTAAACAGCACCACTCCTCCTTCCACAATCACCCCCTTATCATAAGTGACCCCTTTGGTGTAGTAACGGCTGCCACCATAACCACCTGTTACGAATACACCTAAGCGGTCATTTAGACGATATTCCAGATTGACACGTGCCTGGAGAGCGTAAAGGCGTGCAGGGAAGCCATAGTCTTTGTTCTTGAAGTTTTCGATGTGCTGGAAGCCCAGGTCACCGCTGATAAATAATTGTTTATATAGGGGAAGCTCAAGACCTGCACGATAGAAGAGAGAGGCTGAAAACTTATCGCTGAAATCCAGATAGTGCGTACCACCACCTAAGATGGTATAGAACAGATTGTTCTTGAAACGAGCGCCTACATTCAGTTTTGTAGCATTGCCTCCGAAAAGCATTAACTGCACTTTAGTATCTGGATTGGTATTGACCAGACCTAACTGGAAACCGTCGAAACTATTCTTATAATAGTTGACTAATCCAATCTGTACACCTTTTCCTTTTCCGGCAAAATTGAAAGGGGCAACTTGTGCTCCTGTGAAATGTTCACCTACCACATTACCCAGACCGGATATCTGTAAACCTTGCATGTTTTCCCCTGTAATGTTACCCAAACCGCTGATTTGTACACCTCGCAGATTTTCGCCTACAATGTTCAGCAAGCCGGAAGCGGTGATACCAATGAAATCTTCGCCTGAAATGTTAGCTAATCCCGCAATATGTGCTCCCGAAGAATTCTCTCCGGCAATGTTCAGCAAGCCACCAATGAGAACACCACTGGCATTGTCTCCTACAATATTGGTAAGTCCGGAAAATATAACACCTTGTGCATGATTTCCTGTGATACCGACTAAACCGGACAAGGATACACCACAGAGATTATCTCCGTTCACATTGCTGATACCTGCTATCTGAACACCGCGCATGCTGCCTCCTACCAGGTTGGCAAGACCTGTAACCTGTACACCGTTCATCTCACGGTATACCACACTACCCAGTAGATTGATACCCACGCCGTTCAGACGGTTCATAGAAGAGAATAGACCGAGGTTGAAACAAGTACTTCCTACAGTATCAGTCTGCTGTGTGGACATATTCTTCCACAGGGAGAGATTGATGCCGACAGGTTCTCTGTTTTTCTTGGTTGTTTCAGTCGATTTGTTGTCTGTAGTCTGTGCAGAAAGTGTTCCTGCAACTATCAGTAATGCAATAATAGATGGAAATAATCTTCTCATTGATTTTAATCTTTAATTTCATCCGGCCAGGGCGCTAAGTTACCGGTTGCACGGAGCGTAGGACGCTGTGCATCTACCGACCGAAGGTAGTTACTTAATTTTTGTGCTAATTTCTTTACAATGCGTGGGTTTTCCATTGCCACGTCGTTTTTCTCGCTGATATCAGCAGGGACATTGAATAGTTCACGCTTACCGTCTGCAAAGTAGTAGACGAGTTTCCAGTCACCGGAACGAATGGAGCAAGTTGCTCCGATACCCGGTCCCGAAGGTCCCCAGCTATGAGGATAGTGCCAATAGATATCGCGGTCTTTTACCTTCCCTTTTCCCGTCAGCAATGACATGAAGCTGATGCCGTCCCGTTGTTGTACGGTAGTATATTTTTGAATACCTGCTATTTCGAGGATGGTAGGATAAAAGTCTTCAATCATAAGATAATCTCCGCATTTCGTATCGGGAGCCACTACACCAGGCCAGCTTACAATCATTGGTTCGCGGATACCTCCTTCATAGGCGGAACCTTTTCCACTATTGAGCGGATAGTTCTGAGTATGGAGTTCTCCGGCGCGGGTATGTGCGGCCAGTCCGCCATTGTCGGACATGAATAGGATTACGGTATTGTCTGTTAGCTGGTTACGCTCCAGATAATCCATCAGGTCTCCCAAGCTCTTGTCCATGCCTTCGATGAGGGTGGCATAAGCTGCTTCTACAGGAGGAAGCCCTTTATCCAGGTATTTCTGGTAAAAACGATAATCGGGTTGTATGGGAGTATGGATGGCATAATGAGCCATGTATAGGAAAAATGGTTTATCCTTTTGCTGTGCCTTATCCAAAGCTTTCATGGCTTCTAATGTAAGTGCTTCGCTGAGGAAAGTATCTGTACCATGATATTGCTCCAATCCGGGAACGGCAGCTAACGGACTTTTGCCATCCGGCTTATTCCCAAAATTGTTTTTGCCGTAATAACTGGCAGGTGATCCGGCTGCATGTCCGGCTATATTCACTTCGAACCCCATTGTCAACGGATCGGCTCCGGGTGTATCATTTGCTCCGAAATGGGCTTTACCGCAATGTATGGTCTGGTAACCGTTATCTTTAAGTACCTGTGCCAACGTAGTTACTTGGGTAGTACGTTCAATTCCCGGTTCCTGGCAAATGCCGTTTACATTCCATTCGGGATAGGTCATTATTGAGTCGGGTTGTTCGTGAGTGGTATTTTTACGTAATGTCCAACTGGTTACGCGATGGCGGGCTGCATTCATTCCTGTGAAAAGGCTGACACGGGTAGGGGAACTGATACTGCAGGCATACGCTTGTGTGAACATCTTGCCTTGTGTTGCCAGACGTTCCATGTTCGGTGTGTGGTAAGTGTCGTTGTAGTGTGTCCGTTGAGTCCAGAAGGGCAGAGAAGTATCCTGCCATCCCATGTCATCAACCAGAAACAAAACAATGTTCGGACGTTGCTTTTCTTTCGGCACCCCTTTTTCCGGAGATGCTGCAACCACTTCTCCTGCCATGCCCCACATGGGAATCATAGCAGCCGATATTAATAATTCGCTTTTCATTTGAGATAATACTTTAATAAAGGTTAGTCAGTTAATTACAATCTTATCCCTTCGCTTCCTGGTATAAGAATCGTTTAATGGAGCGTTTTGGAGTTTTCTCAAATTCTTCGGGATAGATTTTCATTTTGAATATCTGGCTGTATGCAGGCAGCATGGTGTTTAGCGTGGCACGGTTTTCTTCCATGACCCGTTCTATATCTGCGGTAGTCAGACCGTGTGCAAAGGCATCGTCGAAGTCCGGATATACCAGTCCGACAAGCTTTTCATTCTGCTGCACGATAATACTTTCGGCAACGTACGGCATGTTATTCAACTTATCTTCTATTTCTTCGGGGTATATATTTTGTCCACTGGAACCGAGCAACATATTCTTGCTGCGTCCTTTAATGGTGATATTCCCTTCGGTGTCCATTAGTGCAAGGTCGCCTGTATGCAGCCAACCGTCAGGGTCGATTGCTTCACGTGTGGCTTCTTCATTTTTATAGTATCCAAGCATAACATTCGGTCCGCGGCATACTATTTCCCCCGGTATATTTTCCGGGTCGGAAGAAAGAACTTTCACTTCCATACGCGGAACTGCCTTACCGCAGGAACCCGGTTTGAAGCGTGACCAGTCTTCGTAACAGATAATCGGACCACATTCTGTCATTCCATAACCTACCGTGTAGGGGAATTCTATCATGTGCAGGAATTGTTCTACTTCCTGATTGAAAGCGGCACCGCCTACGATGACTTCTGCAAAACGTCCGCCGAAAGCACTGACTACTCCTTCGCGTACAGTTGCTTTAATCTTGTCATTGATGATGGGAACTTTCAGTAATAGCTTCATGGTGGGTGTTTCCAGTTTCGGAAGCACGTTCTTCTTAATGATCTTTTCTATAATGAGCGGTACAGCCACTACAAGGTGGGGCTTCACTTCCGAGAATGCCTGGAAAATGATTTTGGGGCTTGGCATGCGGGTTAGGAAGTAGATCTGACATCCTGCCGAGAACTCGTACAGGAATTCGAATGCTAACCCGTACATGTGTGCCATTGGCAACATTGATATAATCTTGTCTCCGGCTTTCAATGGCAATACTTCGAATGCGAATGCAGTATTGGACCATAGGCTGCGGTAGGGCAGCATTACCCCCTTGGAATAACTCGTCGTTCCGGAAGTATAGTTGATGACTGCCAGTTCTTCGGGCTGATCTTTATGATATTCAATGTGTTCTTTACGGAAATTCTTGGGGTATTTCTTGCCGAACAGTTCGTTCAGATGTTCACGGGCGTAATCCAGTTTCTGTGTGCGTGAGATGAGAATGGAGAAGTCCGTCATCAGAATGATGCCTTCCAGGATAGTCATGGCAGATTCGTTGAGGTTTTCCCATACTTGGTCGCCCACAAAGAGTAATTTTGCTTCGGAGTGATTGACAATGTTGTGTACATTGTCCGCTTTGAACTCATGAAGGATAGGAACTGCAACCGCTCCATAGGTAAGTGTGGCAAGGAAGGTGACTCCCCAGTGTGAACTATTACGTCCACAGATGGCTATCTTATCGCCTTTTTTAATACCGCTTGCTTCGAAGATTAAATGTACTTTCTCTATTTTGCGGGCTACATCTTTGTATTGTAGGGTAGCGCCATTATAATCTGTCAGGGCATCAAGGTCCCAATTCTCTTTAATACTATTCTCAATGTAGGCGATAAAGCTTTGTTCCATGATATTATATATTGCACATTTATTTGAAATTTGTGCAAATATAAGGCTTTATCAAAAGAAAGCAAATTTTTAGCTAAAAAAAGCGGGATATGTATATAATTTAGCCCTGGCATATTAAAATATGGCCAGGGCTATTGAAATATTTACGATTCTAAATACCAATGATAGATGCGTTGTACGCCTTCTTCTATTTCTACTTTGTGGTGCCAACCCAGAGAATGTAGTTTTGATGGGTCGGTCAGCTTACGCATGGTGCCGTCCGGTTTGCTACTATCGAAACTCAGTTGGCCTTTGTAGCCTACAGTAGAAACAATCAGTTCGGCAAGGTTGCGGATGGAGATTTCTTTACCTGTACCTATGTTAATGTGGCAGTTACGAATATCTTTATCGCCTGGTTTATAGGTGTCTTTGAAGTCTACATGTTCCATGACGAATACACTGGCATCTGCCATTTCTTCGCTCCAAAGGAATTCGCGAAGCGGTGTACCGGTACCCCAAAGTTTCACTTCATTGTCACTGATACCATATTTAGCAAGAATGGTGAGAATATCCTCTTCGCTGCCAGTTCCGTCAATACCTTCTACGGGACGAAGAGCCAGGTCTTTGCGTATGGCATCCCAATCACCTTGTTTCAAACAGTGGGCAAGGTGTATCTTGCGAATCATGGCAGGAAGTACATGACTGCGTTCCAGATCGAAATTATCGTTCGGGCCATAGAGGTTGGTAGGCATTACAGCGATATAATTCGTACCGTATTGCAGATTGAAGCTTTCGCACATTTTCAGTCCGGCAATCTTAGCTATGGCATAGGGCTCATTGGTGTATTCCAGAGGAGAGGTAAGAAGTGCTTCTTCTTTCATGGGTTGCTCGGCATCACGTGGATAGATGCAGGTGCTGCCCAGGAAGAGGAGTTTCTTTACATTGTGGCGGAAGCTTTCTCCGATGACGTTCTGTTGTATTTGCAGGTTCTTGTAGATGAAATCGGCACGATAGATACTGTTTGCCATGATACCGCCTACGAATGCGGCAGCAAGGAATACATATTCCGGTTGTTCTTCATCAAAGAATCTGCGAACGGCAACGGCGTCCAGTAAGTCGACTTCTTTGTGGGTTTTGCCAATAAGATTGGTATATCCTTTATCTTGCAGGTTCTTCCAGATTGCAGAACCTACCAGGCCACGATGACCTGCTACGTAGATTTTGGCGTTTTTGTCTAACATTATATTTTAAGTTTTATGTATTAACTCTCTTGAGATCTCAGATACAGCTTTCTCACAAACTTCATGTCATGCGTTGCCATAATCTTCACGAGATCTTCAAAGCTGGTTTGTCTTGGGTTCCAGCCCAAAAGTGTTTTGGCTTTGGTAGGATCACCCAGCAATTGTTCAACTTCGGCAGGACGGAAGTATTTTGAATCTACTTCTACAATGACTTTTCCCGTCTTCACATCAATGCCTTTTTCTTCGACACCTTCATCTTCCCAGCGCAGTTCAATGCCTACTTCTTTGAAAGCGAGCGTGGCAAATTCACGAACAGTATGCATTTCTCCTGTGGCAATCACGAAATCTTCCGGTGTATCATGCTGAAGAATGAGCCACATACACTCTACATAATCTTTCGCATATCCCCAGTCACGGCGTGCATCCAGATTACCTAAATACAATTTATCCTGAAAACCTTGTGCTATGCGTGCAGCAGCCAGCGTAATCTTGCGGGTTACAAATGTCTCACCTCTGCGTTCACTTTCATGATTGAAAAGGATACCGTTTACGGCAAACATTCCATAACTTTCGCGGTAGTTTTTGGTAATCCAGAAACCATATTGTTTGGCTACTCCGTACGGGCTACGGGGATAGAAAGGCGTTGTTTCCGTTTGAGGAACTTCCTGTACTTTTCCGTAGAGTTCCGAAGTAGATGCCTGGTAAATCTTTGTTTTTTTCTCCATGCCCAGGATGCGGACAGCTTCCAGCATACGGAGTGTACCAATGGCGTCCGCTTCAGCTGTGTATTCCGGTACATCAAAAGATACCTTTACATGACTTTGTGCGGCAAGGTTATAGATTTCATCCGGTTGTACCTGCTGAATGATTCGAATGAGCGAACTGCTATCCGTCATATCGCCGTAATGCAGGTTGATAGTACGTTTCTGTTTCATGTCGCGCACCCATTCGTCGAAGTACAGGTGTTCGATACGTCCTGTATTGAATGAGGATGAACGGCGGAGAATACCGTGAACTTCATATCCTTTTTGTAATAAGAATTCGGCAAGAAACGAACCGTCCTGACCTGTTATTCCGGAGATTAGAGCTGTTTTCATATTGTAGGCTTCGTTATAAATTGATTTTAAGAGGACAAAATTCGTTGTTTTTTACGAGAAAACAAAACTTTTCTCATTTATATATCTTATCTACTACTAACGCAATTGCCCCGTCTCCCGTCACATTACAGGCAGTACCGAAACTATCCATGGCGATGTAGAGTGCAATCATCAGTGCTTGTGCCGATTCATCGAAACCAAGCATGGACTGTAATATACCCAAAGATGCCATGATAGCACCACCAGGAACTCCGGGAGCCGCTATCATGGTAATTCCCAGCATGAAAATAAAACCGGCAAATAACGGAAAGTCGAAAGGTATGCTTTGCATCATCATCAAGGCAAGGGCACAGGCAACTATCTTGAGTGTACTTCCGGATAGATGTATCGTAGCACAAAGTGGAATCACAAAACCTGCTATATCAGATGATACTCCATTTTTCTTAGTCTGTTCCAATGTGACAGGAATAGTGGCAGCAGAAGACTGTGTGCCTAAGGCGGTAAAATAGGCAGGCAGCATCCGTCCCAATAATTTGAAAGGATTCTTACGGACGAATAGTGCGGCAATGCAATACTGGAACACTAACAGGAAGATATGCAGCAGGAAGATCACGCCGATTATCTTTATGAATACCATTAATACGGAGAATACCTGACCCGAATGTGTCATATTAAGGAATATACCGAATATGTAAATAGGGAGCAACGGCAGAATGACTGCACTGATCATGCGGACAATAATATCCTGGAAGTCGCGGGCAGCATTCTTCAACGTATCATTTTTTAGTTGAGCAAGTCCAAGTCCTAATGTGAAAGCCAATACCAAGGCTGTCATAACATTCATCAACGGAGGTATGGCTACTGAAAAGAAAGGTAGTATACCTTGCGCTTCACTGACTTTTTCTAATGGAACTCCCGGTTCTATCAGGTGGGGAAATACAGTTACACCGGTAAAGTAAGACAAGAAACCGGAAAACAAGGTTGCCCCGTAAGCAATCAGTGCTGTAATTAATAATAGTTTTCCGGCACCTTTACCAATATCGGCAATTGCCACTGTCACTAACCCTACAATAATAAGTGGTATGGAGAAGTTCAGGAACTCACTGAAAATACCGTTGAACGTAACAAAAAAGCGTACCATTCCTTCGGGAAGAAAATTACCCAAAAGAATACCCAATGCTATAGCAATAATGATACGCGGCAGTAGTCCGATATGTAGTTTTTTCATAAACCTGTATTTAAGTTTTTCCGGTGAAATGTAGTCATGTTTGCAAAAGTACGATTTTTATTCGAAATTCATACGAACAAATGCCCTTGGCATATTGTTTCCATTTCAATGAAACAATAACAAAAAAAATGCAAGTTATGACCAAAAAAGAACAAAAGACAGACATAGGCTTAATTGGACTTGCCGTAATGGGGGAAAATCTGGCCTTGAACATGGCAGATAAGGGATGGCACGTATCCGTGTATAATCGAACCGTTCCGGGAGTAGAAGAAGGTGTAGTAGAACGCTTTACCAATGGTCGTGCCAAAGGAAAGACTATTGAAGGATATACTGAAATACCCGACTTTGTGGAGTCCGTTTCTACACCGCGCAAAATCATGATGATGGTTCGTGCGGGTAATGCGGTAGATGAGCTGATGGAACAGCTTTTTCCGTATCTTTCTCCGGGAGATATACTAATAGATGGTGGAAATTCAAATTACGAAGATACCAATCGCCGTGTGGCATTGGCCGAACAGAAAGGTTTTCGCTTTGTCGGAGCAGGTGTTTCCGGCGGAGAAGAAGGAGCGCTGAATGGTGCTTCTATTATGCCGGGTGGTTCTGTTACTGCCTGGGATGAAGTGAAACCCATTCTGCAAAGTATCGCTGCACGTGCTGCCGATGGCACTCCTTGCTGTGACTGGATTGGTCCGGCTGGTTCGGGGCACTTTGTTAAGATGATACATAATGGTATCGAGTATGGCGATATGCAGCTGATTGCCGAAGCCTACTGGGTGATGAAGAATCTATTGCAACTGGATAATGAAGAAATGGCTTCTGTATTTGCTCATTGGAATGAGGGCAAATTGCGCAGTTATCTGATAGAAATCACTGCAAACATTTTGCGTCATAAAGATAAGGCAGGTGGATATCTGATTGATAAGATTTTGGATACTGCCGGACAGAAAGGTACTGGTAAATGGTCTGTTATCAATGCTATGGAACTGGGAATGCCCTTGGGGCTGATTGCTACGGCTGTTTTTGAGCGTAGCCTTTCGGCACAGAAAAATCTGCGTGAAGCGGCTTCCAAGCAATTCGTTTGCCAACGTTCACAAGTGGTATATAATAAGCCGGAACTGGTGAAGGATATTTATTCGGCCTTGTATGCTTCCAAATTGGTATCTTATGCACAAGGTTTTGCTGTATTGCAAAAGGCATCCGAAACTTTCGGTTGGGACCTTGATCTGGCATCCATTGCCCGTATGTGGCGTGGTGGTTGTATCATCCGCAGTATATTCCTGAATGACATAGCTGCTGCTTTCGAAGCATTACAGAAACCAAAGCACTTGCTGCTTGCTCCTTACTTCCGGGACGAAATTAAAGAACTTCTTTCGGGTTGGAAGCATCTTGTGGCTCATGCCATGAAAGAAGAACTACCAGTTCCTGCTTTCTCTTCTGCACTGAACTATTTCTATTCACTGGTATCTGCGAAGTTACCTGCCAATATGATTCAGGCACAACGCGATTACTTTGGTGCACATACTTTCGAACGTACTGATGAACTTCGCGGGCAATTCTTCCATGAGAACTGGACCGGACATGGCGGAGATACAAAATCAGGTACATATAATGTGTAAGTAGTGATTAAGGGTTAGTGATAAGTGATTAGTGGGCTGCGCTGTCACACCGCATGGTACTTATCACTTATCACTAACCACTTATCACTAACCACTTGTCACTAACTACTAATCACTAAATTAAATGAGTAAATTTGTAATGATCATATTTGGCGCCTCGGGTGACCTGACGAAGCGCAAACTAATGCCGGCACTCTACTCTCTTTATAAAGATAATCGGTTGCCGGAAGAGTTTAGCATTTTAGGAATCGGGCGCACAGACTACGCGGATGATACTTACCGTGACTATATATTGAATGAACTGGAACATTTTGTCACTCCCGCTGAAGTAGGGATGAAGGAGTTCTGTACTCATTTACATTATCTCAGCATAGATCCTGCCAAAGAAGAAGGCTATGAAATGTTGGGCAAGCGTTTACAGGAAATCACAGGTGAGAAAGCTCCGGATAATTTGCTGTTCTATCTTGCTACGCCTCCTTCACTTTATGGAGTTATTCCCCTGCATCTGAAAAAAGCCGGATTGAATCGTAAACATACCCGTATCATCGTTGAGAAACCTTTCGGTTACGACCTGAAGTCAGCACAAGAACTAAACAAAATATATGCTTCCGTCTTTGAGGAGCACCAGATTTATCGTATCGATCATTTTCTCGGTAAAGAAACAGCTCAAAATATTCTTGCTTTCCGTTTTGCCAACGGCATCTTCGAACCGCTGTGGAACCGTAATTATATCGATTATGTAGAAGTTACTGCAGTAGAGAATCTGGGTATTGAACAGCGTGGCGGTTTCTATGATGGAACAGGAGCTTTGCGGGATATGGTTCAGAACCATCTTATCCAGTTGGTAGCTCTTACCGCTATGGAACCTCCTGCAGTTTTTACGGCTGACAATTTCCGTAATGAGGTGGTGAAGGTCTATGAATCTTTGAAACCTCTGACGGATGAAGATTTGAATGAACATATAGTCCGCGGGCAATATACGGCTTCCGGTTCTAAAAAGGGCTACCGTGAAGAAAAGAACGTTCCTGCCGACTCGCGCACTGAAACTTACATCGCCATGAAAATCGGTATAGATAACTGGCGCTGGAGTGGTGTACCTTTCTACATCCGCACAGGAAAGCAGATGCCTACGAAGGTGACGGAGATTGTAGTGCATTTCCGTGAGACTCCGCATCAAATGTTTCATTGCCATGGTGGACACTGTCCGCGGGCTAATAAACTTATCCTTCGCTTGCAACCCAATGAGGGTATCGTACTGAAGTTTGGTATGAAAGTGCCCGGTCCGGGATTCGATGTGAAGCAGGTGATGATGGATTTCAGTTATGACCAATTGGGCGGAAAGGCTACAGGTGATGCTTATGCCCGCCTGATAGAAGATTGTATTCAGGGTGATCCGACCCTTTTCACTCGTAGTGATGCTGTCGAAGCTTCCTGGCGTTTCTTCGACCCGGTATTGCGCTATTGGAACGAATATCCGGATGCACCTCTCTATGGCTATCCCGTCGGAACCTGGGGACCTCTGGAGAGTGAAGCTATGATGCACGAACATGGTGCTGACTGGACCAATCCGTGTAAAAACCTAACGAACACTGATCAATATTGTGAGTTATGAAAACTTATATCTATAGTACAGCTGTTGAAACGGCACGAGCTCTTATCAAACACATTATAAGTCTGATGGAGGCAGAGCCGCAAAAGATTTTCCACATAGCATTCAGCGGAGGCAGTACGCCTTCGCTCATGTTCGATTTGTGGGCGGATGAGTTCAAGGATACCACTCCTTGGTTGCGTATGCGCATCTATTGGGTGGATGAACGTTGTGTGCCTGCCGAAGATTCGGAAAGTAATTATGGCACTATGCGCCGTTTGTTGTTGGATAAAGTTCATATGCCGGAGGAATATATTTTTCCTATTGACGGCAGTAACCGTCCCGACGATGAGGCGAAGCGTTACTCCAGTGTAGTGCGTTGTCATGCATCTCTTTGGCATGGATTCCCGGCTCTCGACATTGTGTTGCTCGGTGCAGGTGAAGACGGTCATACCTCGTCTATTTTTCCAGGACAGGAGTATTTACTTTCTTCCTTTCATCCTTATGAGGTGAGTGTGAATCCTTACAACGGTCAGAAGCGTATTGCTATGACGGGCTGTTTGTTATTCAATGCCAAGCAACTGATCTTCTTCGTTACAGGCAGAAATAAGGCTAATGTCGTGCAGGATATTCTGGACTCGGGTGATACCGGTCCGGCTGCCTATGTAGCCCATCATGCATGGAATGTAGAAGTATTTATGGATGAGCTGGCAAAACCTTAGCCCATCCATAAAAGCAATTATTGAGAGGGTGATTTATTAGTTGGATGTCCCGCTTTCGAGGATGCTGACGATGGAGAACAGTGTGAAGCAGATGCCTCCTAATCCGGCCAATACACGTGCAGGGACAAAGTAAACGTCGTCCAGTGTCGCCATTTCAAACATAAAAGCAGATAAGAAAAGGCAGGTCAGTGCAGTGAGTACTGGAATAAGTGGAATGCGATTCGCCAGTTTGAAGACATTCCGCCAGATAACTGCCAGTAGGATCACTTTACTGGAAATGCTGTAACAAACCAAACCCAGACCTATCATTATATATCCGATGGAGGACTTATCAGGATCGATGTCAGTCAGTATCCAAAGTCCCCAGAGGATACTAAGTGTACCCATTGCCAATACAAGGGCAGGCCACCATTTTCGTTCCGAACCGGCATAAGTGTTCCGTATCTGGCGTGATATGGTAGCCACAAGTGCCACTAAGCTGGTGCATATGCAAGCTAATCCTGCCATAACATGTCCGGCTACGAAATAAGCAACATGAGTGCTGCTTTGTCCTAATAGCCAGAAAGTCCATACCCATGTAATTACAGCAAAGATGACTGCAAGAATAATCAGCGCATCTCCCTGTGCAGATGAGAAAGCTTTTGCCGGTACGGTATGATCCGTTCGTTTTGAATTTTGCGGGATTAGAGTGAAACGGGTGGATGCAGTGGCAGTAGTAGCTACGCATGCGGTGATAAATGCTACTCCACAGATGACGTGTCCTGCTACGAAATGGGCGGCAGTAATACCGTCATTTATATAAGTCATTCCACCGATGAAACATACTATTGCAGCCAGATAGCCGAGAATAGGCAATACGTATTTTGCCGCAGTACTGTATGTGTGGATGAGTTGCCGGATGATGGTAGCTGCAGTAGCAAACAATGCAATGCATATCATTCCTAATGAAAATACTACGGGCCCGGCAACAAATCGGTTTACGTCCGTCCCCATGTCGAGCACAAAGGCTCCGTAGCCAAAACAGAAGAGGGCCATCAGCAGTGGGATAGCCCTGAAAAGGATACTAATACCGTAATTCATAACTGTTATCGTTTTTAAGTTTTCCCTTCCAACAGCATTTCTTGTGGTTTGTTTTCAATTTTAATATTTATTTATTTCCGGTAAATAGTCTCCCGGTTCTTTTAAGAACTTTGTAGCCTGTACTTTTGTTAGTATTCATACTTACTAACAACTTAATATTAGATAATTATGTGTAAGACAAATGTATTTTTAATCACAGCGCTTGTGATTATATTTTCAGTAATACCTCAAAAACGTGTAAGAGCTTGTACACGTGTAGTTTATCAAGGAAACAAAGATATGGTGATAACAGGTCGTACCATGGACTGGAAGGAAGATACCCGTAGTAATATTTGGATCTTTCCACGAGGCATGGAGCGTAATGGAGAAGTGGGAAAGGACCCGATGCATTGGAAATCTAAATATGGTAGTGTCGTTACTTCGGCTTATGATATATGCAGCACTGACGGCATGAATGAAAAAGGACTCGTTGCTAATTTATTATGGCTGGCAGAATCGTCTTATCCTCAATGGAATGGTGAAAAACCGGCTTTGTCCATAGCTGCCTGGGTACAATATATGCTTGATAATTTTGCAACGGTGAATGAAGCGGTTTCCGAAATAGAAAAGAATACTTTCGATGTGGTATCGGATATGATGCCTGACGGTACACGTATGGCTACTCTTCATCTCTCCATTTCAGATGCTACGGGTGATAATGCTATCTTTGAATATATAGATGGAAAGCTGAATATACATCATAGCAGGTCCTATCAGGTGATGACCAATTCACCCGTTTTCGACCAGCAACTGGCACTTGATGATTATTGGAAGACTATTGGAGGAACGACCTTCTTACCCGGCACTAACCGGGCTGCCGACCGTTTTGTGAGGGCTTCATTCTATATTAATGCAATTCCTAAGACCGAAGATACACGTACGGCACTGGCCAGTGTTTTCAGCGTGATACGTAATACTTCTGTTCCGTTTGGCATTAGTACTCCTGATCAGCCGAACATATCTTCAACACGTTGGAGAACAGTTTCCGATCAAAAGGATAAGGTTTATTACTATGAATCTACTTTATATCCTAATGTATTCTGGGTTGACTTCAAGGATGTGGATTTTTCAGAGAAAGCACCCGTCAAGAAGTTGAACCTCCTTGATGGTAAGACGTATGCGGGAAATACTGCTAAAGAGTTTGTTACTACCAAGCCTTTCCAGTTCTTAGGGATAAAATAATTTAAAAAGAACAAAAAGAAAATGCACCCCTGATTAAAGGTGCATTTTCGCAAAATAAACGCCTAATTTTTATCTTCCCAGTCTATTTAGACTATTAACAACGAAAACAAATTAAATGATTAAATAAAAAAGCATTCTCATTTAATTTTCAGTTGTTATTAATAAAAGTGTCAGGAGTATGTAAATCAACTATTTGATACTTTGCTTGAGATGGGTATTGTGGAAAACAAAAGCACTTCCTGTCGTTCGCTCACGGAGGAAGTGCTTCACACAAAAACTAAACTAGACTTAACTAAACTATTCTATTGGGGGAAGTTTCACAACTTCCTTTATCTGTTCGATGCAAAGGTAAAAAAACATTTTTTAATATGCAATAGGAAATTATGTTTTGTCGACGGATTCGGATATTTTATCGACAAATGAATGTTATATTCTAACTCCTTTTATCCAGGAATGCCTGAAATACCTGTTTATAACTATCGCTGACAGGGATATACGTTTTATCGAACACAATTCGTCCGCGGTCAATAACTCTTATTTTTTCTTTCTGGACAATATAAGATCTGTGAACCCGCATGAAACGGGAAGCTGGTAATAATTCCTCCATTGATTTCATGCTCATAAGGGATAATATAGCCCGGGCACTATCTTCTGTATAAATCTTAACATAATCTTTCAAACCCTCCACATAAAGTATCTTTTTAAGCTCTATTTGCATTAGCTTATAGTCGCTTTTTACAAATATACTTTCAATTTCTTCTTTGGGTTGCTGTAATAGCTCAAACCATTGCACTGCTTTGGTGGCTGCCTGCAAAAAATCTACGTAGGAGATTGGTTTTAACAGATAATCCAGGGCATTTACTTTATAACCATCGATAGCGTATTGCTCAAAAGCAGTACTAAATACGATACGGGTATGCGGATCTACCATTTTAGAGAACTCGAGGCCATTAAGTTCTGGCATTTGTATATCGAGGAAAAGCAAGTCAACTCGCTTCTCCGGTAGTTCTTTCATAGCCTGTACAGCACTGGAATATTTTCCGTTCAATGTCAGGAACGGGGTCTTATTGACGTAGCTTTCCAATAGGTCTAAAGCTAACGGTTCATCGTCTACTATGGCACAAGTCAGGTTCATAATGTTGAATATTTAGGGTTGATAGAGCTATAAAGTGATAATGTGATATTGCTTCATCACTCTATAACCCTATCACCAATATTGATTTATATTCTTTCCCGTCGTCACTCACTCCCTGCTTCCATTCATACCGACCGGGATAGGTCAGTTCCAGACGTTTCCGTACCTGCTCCAGCCCTATACCACTTCCACTTTTATCAGCTTGGCTTTTGGGATGGTAGCTGTTGGTTATTTCACAGCACACCTGACCGGGACTTTCGCTGAAATGGATGCGGATAAAGCTGGGCTCAGTAGGGGAGATGCCATGTTTGAAGGCATTCTCTATGAGGGAGATGAAAATGAGTGGGGCTATTTCCGTACGGCTATCGGCACGGACATCGATTTGGGTCTCTACAGTCACGTTGGAGGCAAGACGGATACGCATCAGCTCGATATAGTTGCGGATGAAGTCCATTTCTTTACCCAAGGCAACGACGTTTTGCTGGTTATCGTAGAGAACATGGCGCAAAAGACGGCTCAACTCCTGGACAGCAGCTTGTGCTTTATCGCTATCGAAAGCGATAAGGGCATAGATATTGTTCAGGGTATTGAGCAGGAAGTGCGGATTCAGTTGATTACGCAAGTTTTTCAATTCAGCTTCTGTACGGCTTTTCTCTGCTTCACGACGGGCAGCCTCCACTTTTACCCAACGACCACTCATGCGGATTGCAGCCGCCAGACCAACAGTGAGAACCATTGAGAATACATCGCGCAGGATAAATATCCAACTGGGAGGTCCGGGACGCTTGGGAGCAGTGGATTTCACATAGGTATGGAAGATGAAATCCTGCCAGAAGTGTACACCAATAGCAGTGCAAAGTATAAGTAGGAAGTTCAGTATGATATACTGTTTAATTCGTCCCTCAAACAGAAAGCGAGGAATAAAGAAGCAGTAGTTTATATAAAACACGATAAGGAACGATACCGGCACTGCACTGCCATGACGCAGGTAGTCTACCCAGCTAACTGTGAATCCACTGCGGTTCATCAGTAGAAATGGAAAGGCAAAAACGATGCCCCATCCGATGATATGAATAAGGATTTCTACAATCCGGCGTGTTTTGGGCTCTTGCATAATCATATTACAAAAATAGGTAAATTTAGTGATTAGCGTTTAGTGATTAGTGATTAATTGCTATGCAGCGTAGTTAAATTCACTAATCACTAACCACTAATCACTGTTACTCGTATCTGATTGCCTCTATCGGATCCAGATCAGCTGCTTTCTTAGCCGGATACCAGCCGAAGAATACACCAGTGACGGTACAGACAGCGAAGGAGAGGAATACACTCCATGCCTGGATGTAGATGGGCCAGTGGGCTACGTTCTTCACAATGAATGAGGCACCGCAGCCGATGACGACTCCAATGATACCACCTGTAATACTAATAAGGATGGCCTCAATCAGGAATTGTGAAAGAATATCCACGCCACGTGCTCCTACGGACATACGCAGACCGATTTCGCGGGTACGTTCGGTTACACTGACATACATAATGTTCATGATACCGATACCACCTACTACCAAAGAAATACCGGCAATACATGCCAAAAGTGTGGTCATCAAGTCAGTGGTAGAATTCAGCATCGTACTGAGTTCTTGCTGGCTACGGATGGTGAAGTCATCGTCATCACTTTCTTTCAGCTTGTGATTACGGCGCAGGATGGTGGTAATTTCGTCCGTGGCATAATCTGTCATATCTTCGGAGAGGGCAGAGGCAAAGATACCTTGAAGATAGGTAACGGCCAGCATACGTTTCATTACGGTGGTGTAGGGGGCCAGCACGATTTCATCCTGGTCCATACCCATGGAGTTGTATCCTTTCGCTTTGAGCACACCTACTACACGTAGGGGAACCTGATTGAAGCGGATAATATGTCCGATAGGGTCCTGTCCGTCAGGGAAGAGGTTGTCTACAATAGTCTTACCTATGATACAGACTTTTGCTGCATTCTGAATGTCGGCTTCGGTGAACATTTCACCGCTTTCCACACTTAACTGACGAATATCGAGGTATTCGGTACCTACACCATTTACGGAGGCAGGATAGTTGTTGTTTCCGGCAATAAGCTGTCCGCTGGACGATACGTTTGGACTGACAGCTGCCAGGAAGTTAGTCTCATCCCGTAGTGCTTCGTAATCGGTCAGTTTTAAAGTCTGCATGGAAGAAGCATCTTGACGGACACCACCACGCATATCACCGCCCGGGTGAATCATGATCATGTTCGAGCCCATTTCCGATATCTGTGCCTGGATACTTTTCTTCGAACCCTGTCCGATGGCAAGCATGGTGATAACGGAGGCCACACCAATGATGATACCCAGCATGGTGAGGAAGGCGCGAAGCTTGTTGTTGGCAAGGGCGCGGAGGGCTATTTTGAAAAGGTTTGTTCCGTTCATAATTTATATTTCTTAGTCTTCATCATTTTTCGGCAATGCTGCCAGTGCCGCTGCTGCCGAGAGAATTTTCGTATTTACCGTGTCTTCCGTCACGTGCCCGTCACGCAGACGAATGTTCCGGCTGCTGTACTGGGCTATTTCGGGATTGTGGGTAACGAATATAATGGTGCGTCCTTCGGCATGTAGTTTTTGGAAAAGAACCAATATCTCAAAAGAAGTACGCGTGTCCAGATTACCTGTTGCCTCATCGGCAAGGATTACGGCAGGGTTGTTTACCAAGGCACGGGCAATGGCTACACGTTGCATCTGTCCACCCGACATTTGGTTCGATTTATGTTCCAGACGGTCGCCCAGTCCTACGGCTTGCAGAGCTTCTATGGCTCGGCGTCTGCGTTCGGCTGCTGAGACGGAAGCATTATACATCAAAGGCAATTCTACATTCTCCACGGCAGTTGTCTTTGCCAGCAAATTGTAGCTTTGGAATACGAAACCGATTTTTCGGTTTCGTAATATGGCGCGTTGAGGCTTACTCATGGTACGTACGGATATACCGTCCAGCAGGTATTCTCCACTGGTGGGAGTATCCAGGCAGCCCAGGGTATTCAACAGTGTCGATTTACCGGAACCGGACGTACCCATGATGGTGACGAACTCTCCTTCGGCAATGGAAAAGGAGATGCCGCGCAGGGCATGTACCGTTTCCTCGCCCACCTGGAAATCACGCCGGATATTTTGCAATTCTATGACTGTTTTACTCATATTGTTTTGATATTACTTTTTCTTCTTGTTATCTCCCGGACGACCAGGCATGAAGGGACTTCTTTCGTTGTCTCCCTGTCCTTCGGTTACAGTTGCCTGTTCGCTGCCTGTGCTGATTACCGCATCTGCTACGACTTGCGTATTTTCATTGATGCCACCTGTAATTTCCGTCATAATTCCGTTAGAGATACCGATGCTGACCGGATGTGCAGTAAACGTATCTCCTTCGCGGGTCCACACCTTATGCTCTCCTTCGCAGTCCTTGATTACGGCATCCTTGCCTACCAATGGAGCTGCCGGTGTAAAGCGTAAAGCCTTTGCAGGAACACTCAGTACTCCTTGCTTATCCAGTGTATAGATCGTAATGTTTGCTGTCAATCTCGGTTTCAATTTCAAATCCGGGTTGTGGGCGGAGATCACTACTTCATAAGTTACCACAGTGGTAGATGTAGTGGTACTGCTTGAACTGCTGGTTGCTCCAAGACGGATTTGTGTAACTTTACCTTCGAATACATCATTCGGATAAGCATCTACTGTAAAGCTCACACGTTGTCCTTCTTCTACATCGCCTATGTCAGCTTCATCTACATCGGCCACTACCTGCATTTGTGTCAAGTCCGCAGCAATGGTGAAGAGGGTCGGAGTTTCGAAGCCGGAAGCTACTGTCTGTCCTTCTTCTACATCACGGCTGATAACAACGCCGTCGATAGGAGAGGTGATGGTGGCGTACGACAAGTTACGTTCTGCCTTGGCAAGAGATGCCTTACTACTGTCATAGGCACTTTTGGCTTTCTGGTAGTTGTAGAGGCTTTGCTCATAATCCGTATCGCTGATGAGTTGCTTCTCGTGCAGGCCTTTGTTGCGTTCGTAATTCTTCTGTTGATATTCATATTCGGCTTTGGCACCATCATAGGTTGCCTTTTGTGAAGCAAGTTCACTTTGCAGGGTCACTTTATCCATTTCGGCAATGAGTTGCCCTTTGGTCACTACCGAATTATAATCTGCATACAGCTTATCAATGATACCACTGACCTGTGTACCTACTTCCACTTCGGTCACCGGTTCAATGGTGCCTGTGGCAGTCACAGAGTTGGAAATGTCGCTACGACTTACGGTAGCCGTCTCGTATACCACTTTCCGTTTTTTGGCATCTCCACCAAATATCCAGATAGCTATGCCGGCCACAATGATGATGCCGACCGCTACGATGATAATTTTTTTCTTACTCATATCGTTTCTTTATTTATCACTAATCACTTATAATTGTATTCCTTCTCCCTGGTAGAATCGCAATAACTGTGCATTCAGTATAGCCATATATTTGGCTTGCAATGTTTCCTGTTGCGCATTGAGCAGGTTATTCTTCTCTGTCAGCAGTTCTACTGTATTCTTCATGCCCAGGTTGAACTGCTCTTGAATGAGATCGTAACTTGTCTGTGTACTACGTAGTTTCTCGGCAGCTGCGACATATTGTTGTTGTGCACTATTGGCATCTAACCATAAACTTTCAATAGTCTTGTATAATGTCTTCTGCTGATCCTGCAAGTCCAGTTCGCTGGTCTGTTTTTGCAGGCGGGCTTTCTGTACCGCACTTTTGGTTTGACGGTTGTTGAAGATAGGAATGCTCACGGTCAGACCTAATGAGTTGTTCCAGTTATTCTTCACCTGTTCGGAGAAGGAGAAATCATTGCCGTTGGCGTTCGTTGTACCGATACCGGCACTGAGGCTCAGTGTAGGGATATATCCTGCTTTGGCAATGCTGATATCCAAATCGGAAGCCTGTACATTCAGCTTGCCCGATTCTATCTCAGGACGGAAAGTGAGAGCAGCTCGATACACATCTGTTTTGGTGGGCAGGGGTGTCAGTACATTTTCATCACCTAAGACAGGCAGATAGAGATTCATTTCACTTTCACCATCCAACTCCAGAAGTTGTTTCAGTTGTAATTTGTAATCTTGCAAGGTGGCTTGTGCTGTCACTAACTGATATTTATCAGTGCTGACCTGTGATTCTAACTGTGCGAGGTCGCTCTTGGCGATACTTCCGGCCTCCAGCAACTGCTGTCCGCGATCACGTTCGGCCTGACTGACGGCAAGAGTGTTCTCATTCACTTTAACAGCTTCGGCAGCGTAGAGTATCTGCACATATATTTGTGCAATGCTCTCTTCGATAGAATTTTCACTTTCGGCTACATTGAGTTCGGCAATGCGGTTGTTCAACTTCTGCTGCTTGATGGTGTTCAGGCGCTTGCTACCATTGTAGAGGGTCCAACTGGCATCAATACCATAGCTACCGTTGTACGACGTCTTACTGGTGCTACTGGTGATGTTGTCACCATCGATAATCGTATTCGTCTCGCTGTTGGGGCGGTTCACGATACGTTGGCTGACACTTGCCGACAAACTGGGAAACAGGGCTGCTTTCGCAGTTTTCACATCCACTTCGGCGCTTTCCGCACTGATACGGTTACGCTTCAGGGTGATGTTGTGTTGCAGGGCATAGTCAATACAGGTTTGCAAGTCCCACTGAGAGGGGAGCGCCGCATCATCTTGCGATGAAGTACTTTGTACTGTGATTTCCTGCGCTGCAGTGGGAGTCGCATCCTGTGCCTGCAGTGTCGTGCTGCCGACACAGGCGCTTGCCACACTGAGTGTTATCACTGTCAATCTTCTTACGTTTCTCATATCTTCGTTATACTATATTGTTTTACGATTGCGAAGATACGGTGTCGTAAAATGCCCTGCAAAATAGATAGACGGTTCGGATTTTTTCGACGCCAGAATGCTTTTTTGTGTCGATGACTAACTTTTTGCTCTTTTATTTGTTATTTAAAATATAAAAGTTTTATATTTGTAATGATTATAAATTCTCTATTATGAAGAATACAATCCAGAAAATCTGGCGGTTTTACGTCGATGGATTCCGGGGTATGACGCTCGGGAAAACTCTGTGGCTCATTATTCTGGTGAAACTGTTCATCATGTTTTTCATATTGCGTATATTCTTCTTCCCCAATTATCTGAACTCATCTGCGGTAGGCGAAGATAAGGAGGAGTATGTGAGTAGGGAACTTATTGACCGTGCTCTTGGTAATTGCTTATAATTTCATAATTAATAACTTGATTTCTTATGCTTGAACACATCGACACTTCTCTGATTGACTGGTCGAGGGCGCAATTCGCACTGACCGCCATTTATCACTGGATTTTTGTGCCGCTCACATTGGGGCTGGCAGTCATCATGGGTATCATGGAGACCATGTATTATCGTACGGGGGATGAGTTTTGGAAACGCACCGCCAAGTTTTGGATGAAACTATTTGGCATCAACTTTGCCATAGGAGTAGCCACGGGTCTGATTCTCGAATTTGAGTTCGGAACCAACTGGAGTAACTACAGCTGGTTTGTGGGCGACATCTTCGGAGCACCGCTTGCCATTGAGGGAATTCTGGCTTTCTTTATGGAGGCTACCTTTATTGCGGTCATGTTTTTCGGCTGGGATAAAGTGAGTAAAAAGTTCCATCTGGCATCTACCTGGCTGACAGGACTTGGTGCGACGATCTCTGCCTGGTGGATACTTGTGGCAAATGCATGGATGCAGAATCCGGTAGGGATGGAGTTCAATCCTGATACGGGAAGAAATGAAATGGTGGATTTCTGGGCAGTAGCATTATCACCTACAGCGGTAAATAAGTTCTTCCATACCGTGTTGTCCGGTTGGGTACTGGGTGCTGTATTTGTGGTGGGTGTTGCCTGCTGGTTCCTGCTAAAGAAGCGGGATAAGAAATTTGCATTGTCAAGCATAAAGATAGCTGCCTGGGTAGGTTTGGTTTCGGCCGTGCTTTCCGCATGGACCGGTGATGGTTCGGGCTATCAGGTGGCACAAACGCAGCCGATGAAGTTGGCAGCAATGGAAGGTTACTACGAGGGACAGCAAGGGGCCGGATTGGTAGCAATTGGTATGCTGAACCCTGAAAAGAAGACATACAATGACGGACAGGATCCTTTCCTGTTCAGGATGGAGATACCAAAGATGCTCTCTTTGCTTGCTGAAAGAAAGATGGATGCGTTTGTACCCGGTATTGCAGATCTGCTGGAGGGTGGATATGAATTGAAAGATGGTACCAAAGCACTTTCTGCAGAAGAGAAGATAGAGCGTGGAAAGATAGCGATTGGTGCGTTTGAGGCTTATCGTGATGCCAAGTCGGCAGGTAACGAGGAAGATGCGAAAGTAGCGGCCCAAACGTTGAAAGAAAATGTAGCTTATTTCGGTTATGGATATATTAAAGATGTGAATGATCTGGTACCTAATGTACCATTGACATTCTATGCGTTCCGTGTGATGGTAATGCTGGGCGGTTACTTTATATTATTCTTTATTGTAATACTGTTTCTGGCGTATAAGCGTGATTTGTCGAAGATGAAGTGGATGCATTGGGTGGCATTGCTGACCATTCCGTTGGGTTATCTGGCCGGACAAGCCGGATGGGTAGTTGCTGAGTGCGGACGTCAGCCGTGGACCATACAGGATATGTTGCCTGTGAATGCGGCTATCTCTAAGCTGGATGTCGGTTCCGTACAAGCTACATTCTTTATCTTCCTGGTGCTGTTTACTATTATGCTGATAGCAGAAATCGGTATTATGTTGAAGGCAATAAAGAAAGGACCGGAGAATAATTAATAATTAATAATTAAAAATTAAAGTTCATGTCTTACATATTTCTACAACAATATTGGTGGTTCGTGGTATCATTGCTGGGGGCCCTTCTTGTATTCCTGCTGTTTGTGCAGGGAGGTAATTCGCTTATCTTCTGTCTGGGTAAGACGGAAGAACACCGGAAGATGATGATTAACTCCACAGGACGGAAATGGGAGTTTACATTTACGACGTTGGTTACGTTTGGTGGTGCATTTTTTGCATCGTTTCCGTTGTTCTACAGTACGAGTTTCGGTGGTGCATACTGGTTGTGGATGATTATCCTGTTCAGCTTTGTGTTGCAGGCTGTCAGTTACGAATTTCAGAGCAAGGCGGGGAATTTGTTAGGAAAGAATACATATCGCACTTTTCTGGTGATTAACGGTGTAGTAGGGCCGGTGCTGCTGGGTGGTGCAGTAGCTACGTTCTTTACAGGTTCGGAGTTCTATGTCAATAAAGCCAACATTACGAATACGGTGATGCCCGTTATCAGTCAGTGGGCAAATGGCTGGCACGGACTGGATGCATTGACTAACCCGTGGAATGTAGTGTTGGGATTGGCTGTATTTTTCCTTTCACGCATTCTGGGTGCTCTGTATTTCATTAATAATATTGATGATAAAGATTTGGTGGCACGTAGCCGTCGTTCCCTGATAGGAAATTCGGTGTTGTTCCTGGTATTCTTTTTGTCATTCGTTATCCGTACACTGTTGGCGGATGGATATGCTGTGAAACCGGAGACGGGAGAAATCTTCATGGAGCCTTATAAGTATCTGACGAACTTTATTGAAATGCCGATGGTGTTGGTGCTTTTCCTTATTGGGGTGGTACTGGTGCTTTTTGGTATTGGGAAGAGTTTGTTAAAGCCTAAATTTGATAAGGGTATTTGGTTTACAGGTATCGGTACGGTGCTTGCAGTGTTGGCATTACTGCTTGTTGCGGGCTACAATAATACGGCTTATTATCCTTCTACAAGTGATTTGCAAAGTTCACTGACGCTCGCAAACAGTTGTTCCAGTGAGTTTACATTGAGGGTGATGTTCTATGTTTCTTTCTTGGTTCCGTTTGTGCTCGCATATATCTTCTATGCTTGGAGAAGCATTGATATACATAAGATCGATGAGAAAGAGATGAAGGACGGAGGGCATTCGTACTAAGAGATTATTGATTCATTTGTTTTATATAAGGGATTGTTTTGTTCAGGACTAATGAATATAACGTTTGCCCTTAGGAATAACAGGGTGTTGACCTTGGTTAACAGGCCTGTCAACCTTGGTTGACGGCTCTGTTAACCTACGTTGACAAGCCTGTTAACCAAGGTCAACACTCTATAAGACTTACTGTAAAGATGCAAAATGAGCTGGGCAAATACCTGTTTAGTTAGCTTCTTATTTATAACTAACCTGTTGCATACCGATCAGCCGGTCATACCTCTCTCCAAAGGGTCGGTGGTAAACAAGTATCAGATATTCATTCTCCGTTTCATAGAAATTCCCCTCTGCCTGTGCGGTGCTTCCTATCGTACTTCCGGGTGCTACATACAGATACTGATAATTATATGCTCCCTGCTTCAGCAATCGGGCACACTCATAAGCGTGAGTCTCCGGGTTGTATTTCAACAGATTCTCTTCATTAAAATCATCGTACGTGAAAGCTCCTTGCAGATAAAACTTTCCCTCTGTAAGCGGGTTCTCCCATAACAGAGAGAAATGTACAAAGAAGTAATCTGCTTCCGTAGTGTTATCCACTGCTTCATCATACCGTATTACAAAACGCCCATTCTGATCCTGGTCATAACTATAATTTAGTAGGCGTGGCTGGTCCGGTTGCAGCGTGACGTGATAGTAAGGGGCATGATAGCGGATACTTTCCACACCTTGTGAGGCATATCGTGTACTTACCATTTCGAAACGGCGGTATTCGTTTCCTGCTGGAAATATTAGCGCACGGTTATGTTCGTAGCGTAACTGGTCAGGACCAACGTAAGAAGGTTGAAGATTGGTAACTTCGTTGTCTGTACGATTATCCTGTAAAACGCGTACTCTGATTTCATTCTGAGGGTTACGAATGGGATATCCCTTATGCTGGATACTGAAGCTGACTTGCTGATGGGTCTTGTTACGATCTATCTCTGTGTCACTGCTGACTTGTGCTGATATATTTACCTCTTTCTCCAATATCCGGAAACAAGTGCTGAAAGCGGGTTTATTTTTGCTCTCTGCATCATCATAAACCAACAGACGATAGTTACCGGAAAGTTTGGGACGTACCTGTTCATTGGGAAGCGTCAGGCGATAGTGTGTGTAGGGCAGAGTAGTGTTGACGGAAATATCGTGATCCTCTATCGGATTATCATTGAAACCATCCAGGTATTCTGTTTCGGAAAGGTCGGACGGGGTCCAGTCTGCATTGCAATGTGTGAGGACATACTGATAACGATGGTAATCGTGCGTGAGGTGGTCGAATGAGATTTCTACAGTTTCACCTTCACCCAACCGGATGACGGCAGGAGCCATATAGTCGTTGTTAGCGATGACCTGCACCGTATGTATATGCGGATTATAAACTTCTGTACGTTGGGCGTGTGCTCCACAACAGATAAGTATACAAATTAAGAACAATGGCAAGGCTTTCTTCATTTCTTTTCTGCTTTTTCTACCGGAGGAAATTTGGGAACTAACTTCATCAACCTTAATATCTGTGACTGTCTGCGCAGGATGTAAGCTGACGGGTGTGCGGAATCAAAACGTATGGGGTTGGGAAGGGTTGCTGCAATCAATGCACTTTGACCTGCTGTCAGTTTAGCAGCAGTGGTGTGGAACTTGTATTTGGCGGTAGCTTCTGCTCCATAAATACCTTTTCCCATTTCGATAGAGTTAAGATATACTTCCATGATCCGTTCTTTCGACCAACAGAGTTCAATAAGCCAGGTGAAGTAAACTTCAAGTCCTTTTCGCGTCCATGAAGATTGGGGCCAAAGAAATACATTTTTTGCAGTCTGTTGGCTGATGGTACTGGCTCCTCGCTTCCGCTTTCGTGTTTCATTCTCTTTCATAGCTTTTTTTATTTCTATGAAATCGAAACCATTGTGAGTAGCAAAGCGATTGTCTTCCGAAGCGATTACCGCCATCGGCAGGTGAGGAGAGATTTTATCAAAAGAAACCCAACTGTGATGCCAGACCGGTTTTTCGCCTTTAAAAATCTGTTGGGTACTACGGATAACCATAAGGGGAGTGAAGTAAACGGGAATAAAACGATAAATCACCACCGTGAGAATAGTGGAGATAAAGAAAAAGAGTATCAGATTGCGTAGGATTCGCAAAATCTTCTTCATATTTATTGTCGTGGCTTTTGTTGGTTAGTAACGACAAGCTACGAGCTACAAGCTACGAGTACTTTCGGACTGGTAGCGCAGTAACTTGTAGCTCGTAGTTTGTAGCTTATTTACCTGCTTCTGCGTTCTTAATCATCTGTTCGCTGGCATACATATAGATATCCACACGACGGTTTTGACTGGCTGTCATGCTGTCATCATACTGATTGTAGCCTACGCCTTCCACTTGCTTGAATTGTGCAGGAGAAACGCCGCAATCCTGCAGATAGTTTTCTACAGTATATGCACGGTCTTTTGAAACTTTCATGTTTGCTTCATAAGTACCTACTTTATCTGTATGTCCTACGATAGCAATGTCCGTTGTAGGGTCTTCCTTCAGAATCTGGGCCAGTTCGCGCAAAGAAGCTTTTGATGTATTGCTCAATGCTGATGAATTAAAACCAAACAGGATGCCTGATTCGAAAGTTACTTTTACAGCAGCAAGTCCGTTGGTATCGGTTACTTTCTCTACCTGTGCACCTTCAATTTTGGCAGCTTCGGCAGCTTTCTTATCCATCTTATGGCCAATGGCAACACCGGCACCTGTACCTACTGCCGCACCGACAGCCGCACCGATAGCTGCGCCCTTACCTTTACCGATAAGTCCGCCAATGATAGCACCGGCTGCTGCGCCTGATCCACCACCAATCACACCGCCTTTTGCGGTATTGTTCATCGTACTACAGCTTCCTAATAATATAGCACCGCTCAATAGCAGTACACTAATTTTCATCTTTTTCATAAGTTGTTCTTTTAAAAATGTTACTATGTTTGTAATGCAAAGTTAGATATATAACAATTATGTTGATGTTATGTTTAGGTCTTTTGTTCTCCATTTTTAGAGAATTTTTCTTTTTATAAGTATAAACCAGAGTGTGAGGATAAGTCCCTTAGCAATGGTTGTTGCACTTACAGCCCACCATATAGCATCTACACCCATTCCCATGTGTACCAGAAGCAGGGCTACGGGTATACGCATATAGTTGCATGATATACTGATGATTGCTGGTGGAATCGTTCTTCCTAACCCGTAGAATACGCCTTGCATGGTAATTTCCAGCATCATGAAGAGTTGTGAATAACCGTCTATGCGCAGAAAATCACCGCCTACGCGGAAAGCCTCCGGTTCGGGTACGAAAATGGAAAACACTTCACTTCCAAAGAAGATGAAGAGTAATGAGCATAGGGTACCGAATATGGATGTCATCCAGAGTGTAGTGCGCCAGGCCTTTTTTACTCTTGATTTTTCTCCGGCAGCATAATTCTGTGCAATGAAGGTACTTAATGCGGTAGAGAAACCTTGCGAGGTATTCCAAGTAATGGCTTCTATTTGTCCTCCGGTAGTGAAAGCCATAAGTCCGATGTGTCCCCCTTGTTCCGAAGCCGTACGTGAAAGGAACATATTGACAAAGGCAAACAGGGTGTTCAGCGTAGCTACCGGAAGCCCGAGCTTGAATATACGGTGGGTGTATTTCTTTTTAAGACGGGTAAGAAAAGGGAAGCCTCCCAGCAGATTGTCTTTATATCGTAGCTGATAAATGAAAATACCGAATACAGTAGCTTCGGATAACCATGTGGCAAGGGCTGCACCCACTGTTCCCCAGCCAAAACCGAAGATAAATAGCGGGTCGAGTATGATATTCATTATCAATCCGGTACCACTGATGTAGAAAGGTGTTTTGCTTCGTCCTGCCGCATTGTATATTCCTGTGAAAGCGGCCGATAGAAAGACGAAAGGTAATCCTGTTGAGACAATGCGCAGGTAAGTTACGGCATTCTGTGTGATATGCTCTTTCAGTTCGAATATATGCAGGATAGGATCGGCAAATAGAAATAACAGGGCTGCCCAGCATACAGAAATGAGCAGGGCAATACTGATATTATGCGAAGCGAACTGCCGTGCATCTTGTTCGCTACGAGCCCCGATAGATTGCCCTACGCTGACTTCAGAACCTACTTTATTCAGTAAGGCTATGGAACCGGACATCCAGGTGAGTATACCCACTGCACCGACAGCAGCAACTGCTTCACTGCCTAAACGGCCTACCCATGCCATGTCCGTCAGGCTGTACGCCATCTGGATAAAGGAAGTAGCCATAATAGGTATCGCCAGATTAAATAGCTGGCGATTGATAGGCCCTTTAGTCAGATTCTTTGTTCCTTGCATGATTTACAGTCTGTAAATTTCGGACTGCAAATTTACGGATTATTTGTTAATAATCACACTGCCGGTTGCTTTTCTGTCTATAGAGTTACCAGGGACCTTCTTATAAGTGACTATGCCCGGTGCATCTATACTCCGGGTAAGGGTGGCTTTTCCGTCAATCAGGTCTATGGCAGCTTTAAATAAGTGTTCATTCGGATCTCCTAAAGGAAACATTTCAATGGGAGATACAGTTTGAGCATCAACGTATGTGAATGCTTCGTCAAGTTGTACGTCCGGCGCTATTCCATCAGCATAATCAGTAAAGTCTACTGAATTGTATATTTGACAAACAATAGGGTGCATTTCCCACTTCTTGTCGTCGCTTGTATATTCCAGTGAACCGACGTTTTTACCTACAGTTGTTTCTCCAATTACCACAACATTCATAAAAGGTTCCAGGGAGTTGATCACCATTTCCGAAGCGGATGCACTGGAACTACTTACTAATACATACAGTGTTTTCAGGTTCAGGTTTTTCCCGTTTGATCCGAGTAAACTCTTGTTCGTATTAAATTGGACCTTTTTGTTTTTTTGTTTATCGTTGTATTGTAGGTAACCTAATTTGCTGCCAATTTGATTTCCCGGTTGGAGAATGGTACATAATAAGATACCGGAAGATAATGCTCCACCATTGTTGTACCGTAAATCCAAGACAAATTCATCCACTCCGTTGAAATCAGAGCCTGAGAGAGATTTTAAATGGTCGTCGTAAGACGTGTCATCATCGCTTTTCCCTGCAGTGAAATGGTTGTAAAGCAGATAACCTACTTTTTTATTTTTAGCCGGACTCTCGATGACGTTCCATGTATATACCGGATCATCTTCAACTTTCCGGGCTGATGCTAAATTTATTTTTTCATTCTGAGGCACAAACTTCTTTGTTGCCGGGTCCCATTTGGCTATTGTTAATGAACAGGCTTCACCACCGGATAATGATGCAAAATTAGTATCTGTCACCGGAGCATCATTGATTTTTGTAATCCAGTCGCCTCGTTGCAATCCGGCATCATCAGCCGGCGAACCTTTCACTACATATAGTACGAGCGCAAGTATGTCCTGATGTGTTTTATCAGCATAAATACCCGTAAATTCAAAGCCGTATGAATACTCTTCATTTATCGTACTACGCGTATTTCCTCCTGTGAGTGCTTTGATATAGGAGAAGTACTGGTGTTGGGTTCCACGAACTTTCCCGTCTTTATCAGACAATAACGATTTAAAGAAAGTTTCCGGATCATTCGCATAATTCAGCTTACCGGCTGCCGGTATTTCATTGTACCAATAGTAATGTTCGCGCATGGTATCCTCTATCCATGCCTGCGTATCAGGACGATCACCGTTACCACTTGGATCGTTATCATCCTTGCAGGCACTTAAAGAGAGACAGATAAACAGGAATAATAAAGTTTTGATTTTCATATATAAGTTCGTTTTATAGTAAACGCAAATATATGAATTTATATTCTTTATTGAGTTAATTTCCGGTAGATTATCTTTTTATTGAACACAGCTTAATACTCATTAAACTTTTCTGTGGATGAACTTTCCTTCTATCCAGTAAGTGGCATGGTTAGCCTTGAACTTTAATATGACATAGTTCGGGTCAGTCGGGCCGCCGGGAAAATGGTTGATGAACCAGTCTTGCCAAAGTTCTTGTTTGATGTCTGCATCTGTGATAACTTCTACATCACCGGTCATGCAAACACTGTCTCCCTGGGCATAGAAACATAAACCACCTTTCGGATTCTTGCGAAAATCAACTGTTTTCCATGAGTCGTTTCCGGTTGACATCCAAACGGTTGAAATACCTTCGGTTTTAACCATACTCATTGGTACAGGGCGGGGATATCCCTCTTGGTTAATAGAGGTAAGAACTACTATTTCGCTCTTTTGAAGCATTTCTGCGGCTTTCTTTTCAAGTGTTTCCATCTTTTTAATCTGTTTTGTTAATTGAATGGTGCAAATATAAGTAGCCGGAGATATTCCTTCATTGTATAAAAACGACATTTATGCTTCTACGTAAGTCAGCGTGACTTCTTCTTCCGGCGAAGGAAGGGCCAGAAAAGAGTAGGGGGTATTACCTGACATCCTTTTTATTTCTCTTGAAAGATGGGGGACATCATAGTATCCTGCATGAACAGCAGTAGATAACAGGTTATCGCAGGTAGCACTCCTCAATAAATCTACCGCATTCTTGAATTGCATAATTCTGCTGTATATTTTGGGAGTGTATCCTGTATTCATTTTGAATTTACGTTCGAATTGTCGTTGGCATAGGCAAATATCTTCCACTAATGATTGTACCGGGAGTTTTCCCTGATGACGGTTTATTTGTTCTATGGCAAACACAATCTGTGGGTCCGTTTGTAGATCATATTTGTATAAAGACTTGATGAATAATTCTTCTATTATATTTATTCTGTCTCCAAAGTTATTCTCTTCACATAGTCTTTCTGCAAACGAGGCATCGAAGAAGTTAGTTACTTCATCAGCACAAATTCTTTGATTGGTTAGTTCGTGCAGGGGTAATTGTATGAAACGTGATAATCCGGAAGGTAGAAAACGGACTCCCAGCATATGAACGGTTTCCGCATAAGCTACCAGTTCCGAGTAACTATTCATCGGTCCAATGAAGTAGGAACGGTAAGGTTTCATGGTTAGCCTACCATCTACCGTCTGTGTAGCCTCTCCAAGGGTGAAGATAAAATCCGTGCATCCGTCGGGAAGTATGTTGATGCGCATTCCATATTCGGGATTGCCTTTAAATTCCCAATATTTGTCAATATAGGGGGAGAGCAGGCTACAGGGTGGGTATTCTTTGTACATAAATTTGGGATATCATTGCACAAAGGTAATCATTGGCAGGTTATATATCTTATTTTTCCATTTCTTTTTCCGTCATATCTACTTCTCCCTGAAAGTTGATGGACTGGCGTTTTTGCATGTTTACGAAAATGGTAGAGGAGCCGTTGCTAAAAATGTCAATATCAAAATCGAATTTATCTTCCGTGCTCCGTGCCGTGAATTTAATTTTTGCTGTTCCTTTCTTATCCCAATCCAGCTTGTAGTCGGTAAGTGGAGCTTTGAAGTTAAGCCCTTCTCCGCCACCATAAGGAATTGAATAGGCCCTTCCATAATAAGGCAGATGGGATATGATGGAATCGTTCCTGATTTCTACAGAATATGGAGAAGTCAGCATCACAGATCGTCCCCTTGCAGGAAGTGCCCGGTTCACATCTATTTTATATTTCCCGGATGTGATGAGTTTTTCAACCGCTTGTTTCTTTAGCTCTTTCTTTTCTTTCTTAGTTTGTGCAGAAAGAGTCGGTATACTGATTGCCATAATCAGCAATAAGGAAAAAATAATTCGGATTGCTTTCATACATACTTATATTTTATGGGTTATATATATGAGTAACAATCAAATGTACTGATAAAGATAATCAGGTACGTGCTCTTTTAATGATATTTAGAATTATTCTATGTTTATCTCTTTCCCAGCCGATATGCAAAAGATGCGCCTAATTTGTAAGGTAACCATTCGGCGCTGGCATTTTTGCCCACATACATTTCTCCGGTGGATTTAATATAGCCTTTATATCTGGAATGTTGCCATCCATAGCTTGCGAAGAGGTCCACTGCCCAACGGTCGTTAATTTTAACTTGATAGCCTAAAGTGGCTCCGAAAGACATGCCGTTGCCTTTTTGATATTTATCATGATTGATATAATTCCATTTTGTGAATTTAAACAGTCTGTGATAACTGCCATATCCTCCCACATAGAGTCCGTTGAATGCTCCTTTAGGGTAATATCTGCCTTCTACAATTAGTTGGCCGAATCTCATAGGGTTGCCCTCGATGCTTTTCCAGGGTGAGTATACGGCATCTCCATTAAATGTCCACTTATCTGCAAGTTTGGTTTCTGCCGACATGTTCACTACGCCCATGGCCCAATATAAAGCATTCCATTTAAGTTGAGTCTGAGCCTGAACGGCAGATAAGGATAAGGCCAAAAGGGCCAGCAATAGTAATTTTCTCTTCATGACGAAATAGTTTAGATATAGTTATTTAGTTAAAGTCTTCTTTGTGTTTTGATCTGTAAGGAGCTATCAATCAGATGCTTTAGCCCGCTTTGAATAAAAAAAAGGAACTTTCAAAGTTCCTTTTTTGTGATCCGCTTGGGGCTCGAACCCAAGACCCCAACATTAAAAGTGTTGTGCTCTACCTGCTGAGCTAGCGAATCAGACCTTTATCGCTGTTAAGCGGGCGCAAAGATAGAGACATTTTTTGAAAAAGCAAAAGGATTTCTCTTTTTTTCTTATCTTTGCCAAAGTTTTGTGGCAGATTGCAAAGAGCGCTGCATAGTATTAAAGTAAATACATTATTAATATAATACACTTAAAACTTTATGGCAACAGTTGACGATAAAAAGATTATCTTTTCTATGGTAGGGCTGAACAAGACCATTCAGCAGAACAATAAGCAGGTGTTGAAGAACATCTATCTTTCGTTCTTCTATGGCGCAAAGATCGGTATCATCGGTTTGAACGGTTCCGGTAAATCTACCTTGCTGAAGATTATCGCCGGGTTGGACAAGTCTTATCAGGGCGAAGTGGTATTTTCACCGGGTTACTCAGTAGGCTATCTGGCTCAGGAGCCTTATCTGGACCCTACAAAAACAGTAAAAGAGATTGTAATGGAAGGTGTGCAGCCCATTGTAGATGCATTGACTGAGTATGAAGAGATTAATCAGAAGTTTGGTCTGCCTGAATACTATGAGGATGCTGATAAGATGGACAAACTATTTGCACGTCAAGGAGAGTTGCAGGATATTATCGATGCCACTGATGCCTGGAATCTGGATAGTAAATTGGAGCGTGCTATGGATGCCCTTCGTTGCCCGCCCGAAGATGCAAGTGTGGAACATCTTTCAGGAGGTGAACGCCGTCGCGTGGCACTCTGTCGCTTGCTGTTGCAGAAGCCTGACGTACTGTTGCTGGATGAGCCTACCAACCACCTTGATGCTGAATCTATTGATTGGTTGGAGCAACATTTACAACAATACGAAGGTACGGTAATTGCCGTTACTCACGACCGTTATTTCCTTGATCATGTAGCAGGTTGGATTCTTGAACTCGACCGTGGTGAAGGTATTCCTTGGAAGGGTAACTACTCCAGCTGGCTGGAGCAGAAGACCAAGCGTATGGAAATGGAGGAAAAGACAGCGAGTAAGCGCCGTAAAACATTGGAACGTGAGTTGGATTGGGTACGCATGGCTCCTAAGGCACGTCAGGCGAAGGGAAAAGCACGTTTGAACTCTTACGATAAATTGATGAACGAAGATATCAAGGAGAAGGAAGAGAAACTGGAAATCTTCATTCCCAATGGTCCGCGTCTTGGTAATAAAGTTATCGAAGCGAAACATGTGGCCAAGGCCTATGGTGATAAGTTACTATTCGATGATCTCAATTTCATGCTTCCTCCCAATGGTATCGTTGGTGTTATCGGTCCTAATGGTGCCGGTAAAACTACGCTGTTCCGCCTGATTATGGGATTGGAAACCGTAGATAAAGGTGAATTTGAAGTAGGAGAGACCGTAAAGGTGGCTTATGTAGACCAGCAACACAGTGACATCGATCCGAATAAGAGTGTTTATCAGGTTATATCCGGTGGTACGGAACTGATTCGTATGGGTGGACGCGATATTAATGCGCGCGCTTACCTGTCACGTTTTAACTTCTCCGGTGGTGATCAGGAGAAACTTTGCGGTGTGCTTTCCGGTGGTGAACGTAATCGTCTGCACCTTGCTATGGCATTGAAAGAGGAAGGTAACGTACTCTTGCTGGACGAACCTACCAATGACATAGATGTAAATACCCTTCGTGCTCTTGAAGAAGGTCTTGAAGATTTTGCCGGATGTGCCGTAATCATCAGCCACGACCGTTGGTTCCTCGATCGTATTTGTACTCACATTCTTGCGTTCGAAGGAGACTCCAATGTCTTCTATTTCGAAGGTTCTTATTCAGAATATGAGGAAAATAAACAGAAACGTTTAGGAAAAGAAGAACCTACCCGTGTTCGTTATAGAAAGCTAATGAATGACTGATGATTGATAGGAATCTGACAGCATAAATTATATTTTAGTGACAAATAGAAAGCCCTGCAAAAAACTTGTAGGGCTTTCTTGTTATAAAAAGTCTCAATAACTCCTATCTACTCTGAAATTTTGTAGCAGAAATGTAATACAAATCTAAATCTTATTAATTATATTTGCGTCTTAAAACAGTATTTAATATTTAATTAACACATTTAATTAACAAAAAACAGAAGTATGAAAAAACATCTAATTCATTTCCTGTTAGTGGCTGTGCTGTCTGTATTCAGTGCTGCGGCATTTGCCCAGACTACAGTGAAGGGGCAGCTTGTTGACTCAGAAACAGGCGAACCGTTGATAGGCGCCTCTGTCGTAGTAGAGGGTACTAGCCAGGGTAGTGTAACGGATATCGATGGAAACTTTACACAAAAAGTTGGGCCTAATGCTACATTGGTATTCAAGTACGTTGGATATAAAGATTTAAAGACGAAAGTTACACAGAAAAAATCTTCAGTAGATTTAGGTATTATCAAGATGGAGCCAGATGCAGTGATGCTGAATGACGTGACGATTACTTCTTCCATCGCTGTTTCTCGTAAAACTCCGGTTGCTGTTTCTACTGTCGACCCTGTATTTATTTCAGAACGTTTGGGTTCACAAGAATTTCCTGAAATTCTGAAATCAACTCCTGGTATCTATGCTTCAAAAGATAATGGAGGTTTTGGTGAATCGCGCGTTACTGTACGTGGTTTCGGACAGACTAACGTAGGTATTATGATTAATGGTGTCCCGATGAATGATATGGAGTGGGGAGGCGTTTACTGGTCTAATTGGGCTGGTTTGTCAGATGTTACTCGTTCTATGCAGGTTCAGAGAGGTTTGGGAGCTTCTAAAGTTTCTTCTCCTTCTGTCGGAGGTTCTATTAATGTCATAACGAACTCTATAGATGCAAAGCAAGGCGGTACATTATCCTATGGAATTGGTAATGATGGCTATAATAAAGTATTATTTAGTTTGTCTTCAGGATTGACTAAAGATGGTTGGGCTTTTTCTGTATTAGGTGCAAAAACTTGGGGTGACGGTTATGTCCAAGGTTGTGAATTTGATGCATATTCTTGGTTTGTGAATATTTCTAAGCGTATTGGAGATAATCATTCTTTGTCTTTGACTGCAACTGGTGCTCCTCAGACTCATAATAAACGTTATGATGAATTGACTATTGAAGAATGGGATAAGCAGAAGAAAATTAATAACGGTGTTGGTTATCGTTATAATGCAGCTTTTGGTTATGATATGAATGGGAATATTATGACGGGAACGAGTTATAATGTGTATCACAAGCCTCAGATCTCTCTGAATCATGTTTGGGAAATTGATCGTAAATCAAGTTTGTCTTCTTCACTTTATTTGTCTATTGGCGATGGTTATGGTTATCGTGGTGTAGGTGCTTCCTATTCAAAACTTTATGGTGCAACGAATGGTATTCCTAATACAAATTATCGTAAAGTTGATGGTACTTTTGATTTTGGTGCTTTGATGGAAGACAATGCAAAATCAAATAATGGTAGTATTGCAGCTCTGGCAAAGAATAAGAATACCCACATGTGGTATGGTTTACTTTCTACTTATAGTAATCAATTGAATGATAACTTTAATTTGCAAGGTGGTATCGACTTACGTTATTATAATGGTGGACACAAGGCTGAAGTTGCCGATTTATTGGGTGGTGCCTATGTTGTAGATACGGATAGAGCAAGCGTACCTTATAAGAAAGATGATATTGCATGGCAAAATGCACGTTTGGGAGTAGGTGATGTCGTATATCGTAATTTTGATAGTTATATTGCTCAATATGGAGCTTTCGGACAGTTAGAGTATACACAGGATAAACTTTCTGTAATTGTATCTGGCAATGTGAATGCTGCTACTAACTGGCGTAAAGACTATTTCTATGCAGACAATGAAGAATCTCCTAAGAAAACAAAAGTTGGTTATGGTATTAAGGGAGGTCTCAATTATAATCTGGATTCTCATAATAATATATTTGCTAATATTGGTTATTATTCCCGTACTCCGTACTTCTCAGGTGGTATTTTCTTGAACTCTCAGACTAGTAATGAGTTTAATCCGAACTGCAAGAATGAAGGAGTTTTCTCTTTTGAATTAGGTTATGGTTATGTATCTAGTCTGTTCTCTGCTAATTTGAACTTATATCGTACAACTTGGAATGATCGTACTATTCAGAAACGTTTGACTGTTGCTCAGGAAAGTTCTTATGTATATTTGAATGGAGTGAATGAACTTCACCAAGGTATAGAATTGGACTTCCAGTTCCGCCCAGTACGTAACTTGACTATAAACGGTATGTTCTCATTCGGTGATTGGACAATGACTAAAGATGGCGTATTAGGTTATATGTATAATCAAAATGGACAAGCTGTAGATAAAAATATGATGGAAGTAACTCCGGGTTCGCCTGAACATGCTAAGCTTTTGATGAATACCAAGGATATAAAAATTGGTAACTCTGCTCAAACTACAGCTGCTTTAGGATTGAATTATGAAGTAATGAAAGGGCTTCGTATTGGCGTTGATGGAAACTTCTACGGACGTAATTATTCTGATTATGATATTGCAGGATTGATCACAACTGGTGCTCTTAATGGTGATCCGGTAGATGTGGCACAACCATGGCGTATTCCATCTGCATTTACGTTTGATGCAAATATCAGTTATCGTTTCAAATTTGCAGGTTTGGATGCAACATGGAATGCTAATTGTAATAACCTCTTGAATGAACAGTATATTACGGATGCTACAGACAATGGTGCCAAAACTGGTGGTCATGGTTGGAAAGATGCAACTGTATTCTATGGCTTTGGACGTACATGGTCTATGAGTATGAAGGTTAGATTCTAATTTTATGATAGTAAAAGAATTGATGAATATGAAAAAGATATTATTAGCAACTGCAGCATTGGCATTCATGTTTACCTCATGTAATCATGAACCCGATTTTGATGGTTTTCAAGAATATACTCCGGACAATTTAGTCAAATTACAGTTGACTTATGGCGGAACTTATACGGGAGCTAACGGCTTTAATCAGGGTGAAGATAACTCTGATGATCCGAAAGCTGTAGCCAAGACTAAAATAGAAGAATGGTTGAATAAGAATTATTATACTGCAGAGAAAGGTTCAGAAGCCACAGTTAAATATAATTTGATTCAGAAAGAAACAATTGTTTCTGAAATCAGTGCACTAGATGTTGATTTCCAAAGAAATGTTACGGTATATGATGTTACAGAAATTCCAGGTTGGACTAATTTTATATTGGAAGGTACTAATACCTGGCAAGATCAAAGTTATAGTGGAAACACCTATACTCAATGTGGCAATGTAAGAGCTAATACAGTCAATTGGTTTATTTCTCCTAATACAATGATTACTAAAGGGGATTTGTTTAGCTTTGATGTTTGTACCGGATATTATAAAGGAGATGTGCTTTCAGTTCTTATTTCAGAAGATTATGTTGGAGCTGCAAGTAAGGCTAATCTGGAGAGAGCTACATGGGTAGATGTAACCTCTAGCTTTAATATTCCTAAGGAACCAGTCAGTGGCTATGGGAAATTAGCTACTGCCGGTACTATGAATATGGATAAATATGCTGGTAAGAATGTGTATATCGCTTTTAAATATTCAGGTTCTTCCTCTGTTAATACCACAATTCAGCTTGATAATATCAAGGTATCTCGTGAAGAGAGTGTGACGAATACTAATACTGTTGAAAAAGAGGCTCGTGCCAAAGTTGATAATAACGAAAGCAAGTGGACAGTGAGTTTACCAAGTGAAATTGCAGAAGTGGTATTGGATGAAAACTTTGAATCGGGTGTTGCCTATGAAAAAGTTGTTTTAAATGGTTGGCTGAATGCTTTGTTACAAGGCTCTTATGACTGGGAATATAGATCATTCAGTGGTAATTTGTATGCAAATATTTCTGCAAATAAGCACGAAGGCGTATTAGAGAATTGGCTGATGACCCCTGCTTTGAAATTAGGAATGGATATGGTATTGAAGTTCGATATGAAGTTGGGTTATTATAATGGTGATGCATTCAGTGTGATGGTTTCTGAAGACTTTAATGGAGAACCGGGAAGTATTGCTTCTTCAACTTGGACTGATTTGACTTCTAGTTTAGTGATTGATAAGTCTTCTGTAGGTGGTTATGATTCAAACTGGACCAATCATACTATAGATCTTTCTGCTTATACAGGTAAGACGATATATATTGGCTTCAAATATCTGGGTAATGGTACAAAGGGTGATAATTTGGTTTCTACTACTTATCAACTGGATAATATTTATGTAGGGATACCGAAATAAATGAAATCTTAAGTTTTATAGAAAAGGCTACCTTAGAAATTGAGGTAGCCTTTTTTTGTACTGCTCCTATTGTAAAATATAAATGTGCAGAAAATAATATAAATTAGTAATTTACCGATGTAATTTTGACTGTTAAAATCTTTAAATGTGATAATTAAGATTAGGTGCAATTTTTAATTAAAAATATTTTCCATTAGTTTTCTGATACAGAAACAGACTGGAAACGTGCACCAACTCACAGTTGCTTTAATGCTTACTTTTGCAGAGCCACATAAAGGATAAGAAAATATGAAGATATTTTTTTCCAGCACCCACTAACGACAATGTAAGACTTTAGTATACAGAACTTAGTGTCCAAAGAAATATTTAAAGGTATTGGTGTTTACTAGTTTATTATTGAGTAATTGGTATTACTACCCGAATTGCGTGCTTAGGTAGAATACATGTATCTTTTCTGCATGGTTCATGCGATTTCTTTTGCTAATAAAGAAGACAAAAGATATAATAATAACAACAGAAAAAGAAAAATAGCTGCTGATGGTTTAGTTGTTGTTGATCATGCCAGAGGAATACCAGCTCTGGTGATAGTATTAATACTCTTTATTGTTTGGAAAGCCACACTTTATCACCTCAAATGCCATAGATAACCTATAGCATTTGAGGTGATAAAGTGTGGCTTTTAAGACATGACTGCTTTTCGTGTTTGTACAGTGAGAACTTGTTTGAGGCTTAAGGAAGCACTACCTTGCATGTAGTACACTTACCTTGTGCATCGTAAGCACGCACCAGATAGAAACCACGTACCAAACTTTTTACAGGCAATGTGAAATGGTTTTCTGTATTTCTGGTGTTGCTGGTATCATATGCAACAATGACTTGTCCGCTGATATTGACAATCTCGGCACGGGTGAGTACAAAGTCGGTATTACTCACCAAAGTAAGATAACCATTGCGTGGATCACCGGTCAGCTGAAAATCAGGGCGCGAAAGAGTAGGGTTTTCGATGCCTGTAGTAGTACCCAGCTTTATGAAAGTAACGATAGGATTATGGTCGGAGCAGCGGTACATATTGTCTTCTTGCGGTTTACCTCCAATTTTAAGTGCATCAGGCTCATCGGCATTGATATGAAAAGGATGAGCATAACGTATTTGAGCATCCAATGTAGCAGTAGCAAAACTATGGTCTAAATAACCGGTTGTGTAGCTATTGTTGCTAAAAAAGGCATAGCTGTATTCATTAGGTGCATATTTTTGAAGTTCATTTATCAATTCGCCTTCTTCCAGTACTCGGATGGGATCTTCTTTGGAGTATGAATTTAAGTCGCCCACGATGAGGACATCTTCATCTTCAAAATAGGCAGTAACAGTTTTGATAAATTCAAGAGTAGCTTCAGCTTCGTGCACACGGCGCAGAACATGACTACCTTGACCATCACCTGTATCGGCATATTCATCTGGTTTATTATAGCTATTATCTTTTGCTTTCCAGTGATTTAAGCAAACGATAAAACGCTCATTATTAGCCTTGAGATCAAAAGCCTGTGCTATCTTTCGGTCAGGTAGATATCCGTTGTCAGCTAGTTTGTTTTTTTGGAGATCTCTAAAAGGAGTTACCGTATTACTGTTATAAATGAAGCAAGCCATGCCTTGATTAGCTGTTGAATTCTCAATGTACTTATATTGGTCTGTTTGACAGGCAGTGTTCAATGCAGTGCAAAGATCATTCAGTGAAGAGTTGCCAAAAACTTCAAGTAGGGCATAGATATCGGCATCCATAGCTTTCAGTGCAGCTACTATTTTGGTGCGCTGTACGTCATTAGTTCCCTTGTAGTTCTCGACATTAAAACTGACAACTTTCAAATTATAATCTTCTTCAATCTCACAGGTTATGGGACGTTCATTGCCTTGAAATTCCGGTTTCTTTGTTAACGTAATGGTGTATTTACCATTACTGTAACTGGCGGTTCCGGTCAGTTTTGCTACGGTCTGTCCGATACGACAGGTACCATTTGCATCAGTGAATGAGTAAACTCCTTGCTTTACAGTGATCTGATTATCTTGATTCTCTTTATTCTTTTGATTGAACATCTCTACACCGGGTAGATTCTTTTCTGTGGGAGTCCATAGCGGACCGTCAGAAAGAGTGATTGAACCGTAGGCATAGCTGTAATTGTTTGTCAGCGTCAGTGTATTAGTAATAGTCACTTCTTTCCCATCTAAAGCGTTCGTTTTAAAATCATCAGGGAAGATAACTTCTTGCTGTGCAAACAGCAATGCAGGTAATAAATGAATAAATAGGAGTAGTTGTCTTTTCATAAGCAAATGTTTTAGATGAATGATTTAGATTTATTTCTTTATTTTCATTTCCATCAGCACCGGGTTGTGGTCACTGCATAAGTCCAGATCAGGCGAGTAGTAGCGATACCCCTGAATGGCAGGTGAATGGAAAATATAGTCGATACGCAACAAACGCTTGAAGTAGCGGAAGGTATACATGTAACCCCGTCCACTGGTGCGGAACCCGTCTTTAAGTATATCACTTAATTCCGCATAGGTGTAGGAAGACGGCAAAGAGTTGAAGTCACCGCACACTACTACGGAGTAAGGACTGGCAAGGGCCAACTGACGGATACTGTCTGTCTGTTCGGCACGCTTCACAAAGTTGTCGTGCAAAGTGTTGATAGCACCTTGTACAACTTCCACTTCACGACGGGTGTCATTCGTATTGTTAAGACCACGTTCCCATTTCCGACGGTTTTGATTGACACTGGTAGTCTGCAAGTGGTTGTTGAGCAGACGGACAGTGTCTCTTCCTAATATGATGTCGCACTGCATGCTGCAGTTGGCACTTTGCGGATAAGAAATAAAACGGGGATTGATGAGTGGGTAACGGCTGAATATGGCGATAGGGAGCACTCCGCTGATGGAGTCTTCAGTGGGTATCAGGGCATATCGCCAGTGGGAAAATACATTGCGGATGCTGTCCATCGGAAAGTGCTGATTGTCGCCGAATTCTTGGAAGCAGAGTACATCGACTTCTTGCTGTTTCATGTAGCGGGCAATCTCTTTGCAGGAGTAGCCGGTGATCTCGGTACCAAAATTGCCGACATTATAAGTGGCTACTTTCAGATATCCATCGGCATAGTTACTACTGTAATGTCCTTCAGGGATTTTTTTTGTAAAATTGAATTGAAAAACGGAAAGTATATAACCGTAATTGAAGGCCAATGCCGCAAAAGGGATGAGGATCCAGCGACTGCGGGCAAATGCCCAACAGATAGCAACCAGCAGATTGCATATCAGCAATACAGGAAGAGCTAATCCCAACACAGGCATATATTTGGAATTAGCAGGATCAAAGTTCCCGGAAAAGGCGGAGATAATAGTAACAGTAGCCAGAATGATTGTCAGGATCACCGGAATACTGCGGAAGAGACTGTGAATTTCTGATTTTCCCATGTTTATTAAAGGAATGTTATTTTATAATATTTACCGGTTTCCCTTCCGCGTATGCTTTCAGGTTACTAACTGCTATATGTATCAGTCTCTGGCGTGCTTCAAAGTTGGCCCAGGCAATGTGTGGGGTAATGAAGCAATTTCGTGCAGTCAATAACGGATTGTCTGAACGAGGTGGTTCTTCGGAAAGAACATCCAGTCCGGCGGCATATATTTGTCCGGTATTCAAGGCATTGGCGAGATCTTGTTCATTAATGAGTGGCCCACGCCCGGTATTGATAATGATGGAGGTAGGTTTCATTAAAGAGAGACGGCTGGCATTGACCATTTCGCGAGTACTGTCGTTCAACGGACAATGCAGGCTGACGATGTCACATTCGTGAAATAATTGGTCGAGATCTGCTTTTCTGATTTCGGGTGGGAGTTGCAGACGCGATTTAGAAGTATAGGCCCATACCTTCATTCCGAAGCCAATGGCTATACGGGCAGTGTTATATCCGGTCTGTCCCAGACCGATGATTCCTATCTTCTTGCCGAGCAATTCAATAAGTGGGGTATTGTAGAAGCAAAAGTCAGGGCTCTTGCTCCAGTCTCCTCTGCTGACCTCTTCGGAGTAATGGCGTACCTGCTGGGTAATGTTCAGTATGTGGGCAAATACCATTTGTCCAACAGAGGGGGTACTGTATGCGGGAATGTTGGTGACGATGATGCCACGTTCACGGGCGGCAGCTATGTCTACTACGTTGTAGCCTGTAGCCAGCACGCCGATGTATTTCAGATCGGGCAGGGCAGCCATCATTTCGCTGTTGATCACTACTTTATTGGTGAGGAGGGCTTCTGCACCGGCAGCACGTTCCAGTACTTCGGCGGGGGCGGTACGATCATAAATTACGCATTCGCCAAACTCTTTCAATTTGTCCCAGCAAAGATCACCAGGATTTGCGGTGTAACCGTCTAATACTACAGTTCTCATTCTGTTTATGTTTAAAGTGAGTACGCAAATTTAGGGAAAAGATTTGTTTTCTTCTTATCTTTTTCTACCTTTGTGTGAATCTAAATTTGTGCTGATATGAAATCTACTCCGGAAATATTAGAAATATTGAGGCTGTATAAGCAGGTAAATGCCCGTAAATATGGTTTTAATCGTTTAGGTATTTTTGGCTCAGTAGCTCGTGGAGAACAAACGGAACATAGCGATGTCGATATTTGTTACGAAGGTAATGCACCTTCTCTTCTTACGTTAGATCGTATTCAGAGTGAGTTGGAAGAGCTTCTGGGATGTCCAGTTGATCTAGTTAGAATACGAGAGCAGATGAATACTCATTTGAAAAAAAGAATTAACAGGGAGGGAATTTATATTTGATAAGGAATTGGCATTGGATAGTTTGCATACTATTGCTTCTGCTCTACATTTTCTTTAATTTATCCTCCCCCCATAATGCTTTCATGCGTTCTGCATGTTTCTGCTCGGCAGCATTGTCTTGTGCTTCCCAAAGACGGCGGTTCTTCAACTCATCGGGCATGAATTGTTGCTTAACGAAATGACCGGGATAATCGTGCGCATACTTATAGTTATCACCGTATCCTAACTGTTTCATCAGTTTGGTGGGCGCATTGCGCAAATGTAGAGGAACGGGTAGATTGCCCGTTTCCCGTACAAGTTCCAAGGCATTGTTGATGGCCATGTAGGCGGAATTACTCTTCGGGCTTGTAGCAAGATAAATAGTAGCCTCTGCCAGTGGAATACGTCCTTCGGGCCAGCCCACTTTCATTACAGCATCAAAGCAAGCATTGGCAATCAGCATAGCATTTGGATTTGCCAGTCCGATGTCTTCCGATGCGGAGATGACGAGTCGGCGGGCAATAAAAGCAGGGTCTTCCCCGGCTTCTACCATACGAGCCAGCCAATATATGGCACCATCGGGATCGCTGCCACGAATAGACTTGATGAAAGCAGATATGATATCATAATGCATTTCTCCATCTTTGTCGTAAGCCAGGGGATTTTGTTGCAGGCGTTCGGTTACTATCTCATCAGTAATGACCACCGGATCATTGGCTTCGGAAGAAACTACAAGATCCAAAATATTAAGCAGTTTGCGTGCATCTCCACCACTATAGCGGAGCATGGCAGTCGTTTCTTTCAGTTCGATTTTACGTTCTTTCAGAATATGGTCAGTGGTGACGGCACGTTGCAGTAATTCCATGAGGTCTTCTTTCTCCAAAGACTTCAGTACATAGAGTTGGCATCGTGACAGCAATGGACGGATTACCTCAAAAGAGGGATTCTCTGTAGTGGCGCCTATCAATGTCACTGTACCTTGTTCCACAGCACCAAGCAAAGAATCTTGTTGCGATTTACTGAAACGGTGGATTTCATCAATGAACAGTATGGGGCTGCCTTGTGAGAAGAAGCGGTTGCTCTTGGCGCGTTCTATCACTTCTCGTACGTCTTTCACACCACTGGTAACAGCACTCAGTGTATAGAATGGAGTTTCCAGTTTATTGGCAATGATCTGTGCCAGTGTGGTTTTTCCTACACCCGGAGGCCCCCACAAAATAAATGAAGAGATACGTCCCGCATCAATCATCTTGCGTAGTATTGCACCTGGTCCTACTAAATGTTTCTGACCGATGTATTCATCTAAAGTTTTAGGACGAAGCCTTTCTGCTAAGGGGGTCATGTGAATAAGTGTTTAACGTTTAGTAATTAGTGTTTAGTAACCATGCTAATCATTCATCACTAAGTTGCTATGTTAGAATATCATTAATATCATAAAGCGTATGCCTCCTTTCTTTACACCTGGAATATCCGTGTAAGTGAGGCGGCGTACATATTCGATATGCAACAGTTTGAAAATGTTGTAGATACCTACGCTGGCTTCCAAATAAGGAGTGCTACCCATCACATGGCTGGTAGGCATACCGTCGCGCATAGGGAAGAGGAACAATTCGTCATTGTGGCTCTTATATGGGTTATTCTTATCCGTAAGTGTTCCGTACATACCACGGATACGGAAAGTTTCGCGCCATTTTAGCTTTTTAATGAGGGGAATACGATTGAACAGCTTCCCGTTCATATCATAAGTGATGGCAAGAGAGGCATAACGGTCATTCAGGAATTCCATATTGTTGATAAGACTGAAGGACTCATTGTGCTGGGTGATATATGAAAGGTTTGCCATGGGCAGATTCAGTAAAGGGAACGGTACCGTATTCCATTGTGCACCGGCACGGGCGGTGATGTCTAGTTTACCCCAGGAGCCAAACCAGAAACGTTTGCGGATACTGGCTTCTGTAAGATTGAAGTTGTATTCACCACCCAGCACACCTTTCAGACCAATGGTATGGGAAAGAGAGAAGATCGGAGCATCCAGAGACACCGGAACACGACGTTGCTTCGTATTGACAAATGTTTCCCCCGGAGCATAACGTAGGGTAACGCCAAGCTCAGTTGTGGTGATATCTTTGACGAATGTATTTGTATCATCCCATGAACCAGCTATGTTGCCGTCGTTCTTCCAATATTGCAATATACCGCCGGCAGGTTCGTCGTTGCGGTGGCGTGCCATAGCTTTGATGGAGAAACCGGCATTCGTTTCCAACTCATACGTCAGGGTAGCATCGCGCATATATGACATTTGGTCTACCTTTGTCCACTTCCAGCCTACAAACATATTGTCTTTATCTGTTGAGAGGTATTTGTCCATCGGAGACATGACATCGTAGCTGTAATCGAAAGCGATATAATGTTTAGGGAATTCCCATAACACATACTCACGCTTATTGAATGAATAGGCTGCCTGACCTTTATAGAACCATTTCTTATCTCTTGTACCATAAGCACCATATCCACTGAAACTCCAGTGCGGGTCGAAGTTACCGGTAGTCATACCACTGAGGCGGAAACGTGTACCGTTTACATAATTACTTGTGATACTGGTATTGATAGGGCCGAAGTCGAACTTGCTGGGATGCTTTTTGCTTCCTGTTTCCACAAAGTTCTCTATCAGGGCTTTTGCACCAAAGATAACATACTTGAAGCCTGGGATTTGTTCGATGCGATTCATAAATACGTCCATGTTACTCTCCTTTTTGGTGAGGGGAACCTGGCGTACCGAAGCCCAGTATTCATCGCTTTTGTTAAGCATATTGGCTTCCTTGATGACATTACCTTTCAGACGGAAAAGACGGGGCTCTATATCTTCAAATTTGTAATTACTGTACTTGGTAGTACGTTGTACTTCAAGCCCCTGTAAACCTTTCACGAATTGCAATTCTACAGTCATGTCGTCATCTGTCAGTACCCAGTTGCCATCCGGCATCTGTTCAAACTGCTGCACAATATCAAGATTGTCCACGAAGTTTACACCAGTCTTTTTAGGGAGGTTCATGGTACATTTTTTCACTGCATAGGTGGAGTCTTTCACGACATAGAGATGCCCTGTAAAACCAAAGTCCTGCGAGTTCTGTGGAACGAAAGTAAGGTGTACACATTCCTGGCGGTCCACCATAATAGTATCCATAAGATAGAACTTATAAAAACTGATAGCGCCTCGTCCGATAGGGCTGACGAAGCGGCGTTGCAACAGGCGGATGTCGTCATCATAGATATTGACGTCAGAGAATACATCGGTCAGGATGGTTCCCAGCATATCTCCAGTGTTGAAGAATTCTTCAATACCGCTGGAATTCATACCTTCGATAATAGTCTTTTCGCTTTTGGGACTTTTACGATAGATGGTTTTTGAAGACGTCTCTTTGATGGAAATGGGGAGAATCATCTTGTTGGTCTTAGGCGATATTTCTACCTGGTCCTTAAAGAATGAGAATTTTTTATAGATGCCTTTCTCCATCTTCTCTGGAGTGACGTCGTTCATGGACATCTTCATCTTTTCATATTTCTGGTACTGATAGAAGTCATTGGCTTCCAGTTTCAGTTCTTTCTTATTTTCGATGACTTTTCTCATGAAATCTACGGCAGGGTTATTCTTCCTGGAGTATTTCTCCTTTTGAGGTTTTACCACTACTTCAGAGAGCATGACATCAGCAGGCGCCATTTTTACATTCAGCACTCTGGTGTTAGGGGTTAGTGTGACTTTCTTGGTCACATATCCGATGGCGGAGAATGTAAGCTCATTCCAACCTTTGCGGGTTTCTACTGTATATTCTCCTTCGGCATTGGTGATAGCACCTACACCTTTTCCCTCGTATTGAACGGTGATGTACATTAATGGTTCGTTGGTCAGGGAGTCGGTAACGACACCTTTTATCTGTGCGGATGCACTATGTGCAACAAATAGTGACAGCAGAAAAAGGATGATAGTTGTATATTGTTGTTTCATATTTAAGTCAGTATGAGGGTGCAAAGGTAGCAAATTACCATTAAATAAGAAGTAAATATAATCTAAAGAAATAAGAGGAATGTTTATATGTACTCTTCTTTTATATCAAGACAAAAGAAAAAATGCGTGTTTTTTATATTTTATGTTACCTTTGCAGGGATGAATAAACCCTGTCACTGCTTAACTATAAAAGTTATATATGAAACTCCATGTTGTTAGTTTTCAAGTGCCATTCCCTCCTGATTATGGGGGGGTGATAGATGTGTATTATAAGCTGAAGGCACTGAAAGAGGCTGGTTGTTCGATTGTTTTGCATACATATAGATATGGGGTGGATGAACAACCTGATTTGCTTAAGGTGGCTGATACCGTCTACTATTACGAACGTTTTACAGGTTGGCGCTCTATGTTTTCTTTTCTTCCTTATATTGTTTACAGTAGGAGGAGTAAGTTATTACTGGAACGTTTGTGTGAGGACAATTCTCCGATTCTGTTTGAAGGACTGCACACCTGTTATTTCCTCTCAAATTCTTTATTGAGAGACAGGCAAAAATGGGTAAGGATGCATAATGTAGAGCATGATTATTATCATTTTCTGGGGAAGTCGTGTGTCTCTTGGCATGAGAAGTGTTATTATTATTTGGAAGCTTGGAAATTAAAACATTATGAGCGGATATTACTGTATGCTGATAAAATATTGGCTATTACCAATACGGATGCTGTCTATTTCACTCAGAAATATCCTTCGGTATTGACTTATTGCTTGCCTTGTTTCTTTGATAGCATTAGTGTAAAAACTGTGACGGATGTAATTCAGGATAATGAGAAGTACATATTATATCATGGAAATCTGTCTGTTCTTGAGAATGTTCGGGTGATTAATTATATTCTGGATAACTTGGTGCCTAAGTTGGATATAGATATGCAGGTGGTTATTGCCGGTAAAAATCCCGGTAAGCATTTACAAGAGAGAATTTCCAGAATTCCGAATGTATCTCTTGTTACAAATCCTTCACAAAAAGAAATGAACTCTCTGATAGCTTTTGCACGTATCCATCTACTGTTGACTTTCCAGAATACAGGAATCAAACTGAAACTGATATATTCTTTGATGAAAGGATATGGACATTGTCTGGTGAATTCGATGATGATTCCGGATCCAGGTTTTGAGGAAGTATGTACAATTGCTGACGGACAAGAAGCGCAAATTATGGCTCTCCGTGAATTATATCATATCCCTTTGATGCCTGAAGCGCTTCAATGGCGGCAACAGGCTTTAACGAAAATGGGATATAACAATCAGGTTACTTTAATTCTCCATTAATCAACGTTTGCACAATACGTTCCGCTGTACGTCCGTCCCAACGATCGGGCAGCGTGGTATGTTTCCATTCGCCATGCATCAACGTTTCAAGTACGGCGGCAAATGCAACGGGGTCTTCGTTCACTAATTCATTAGTACCTACACGCCAGGTTTCGGGATGTTCGGCATAAGAGTTGAGTGTGATGCAGGGAACGTCAAGGAAAGTAGCTTCTTCTGCAATGTTACCGGAATCTGTGATGATACCTTTGGCATGGTTAATAAGATATCCGAAGTGCAGGTAACTTTGAGGCGGTAGAATGTGTAGGTTTGGTGCAGGAATTTCCAGCGCCTTGATAGCCTTCTGCACGTATGGGTGCAGCGGAGCAATGATGGGCATACCTCCGGATTTATCCACTAATGTTTGTATCAGAGATTTAAGCACATTCTTTTTGTTCAGCAACTCGTGACGATTGAGAGTGAGCAATAGATAGCTGTGTCCTTTCAATCCCATGGTAGAGAACCATACGGGTTGCAAGAGGCGGTGACGGTTATAGCGGACAGTATCTATCAGAATATTACCTACATAGTGGATGTATTCGGGAATCATGCCTTCCTGATTCAGGTTGCGGTTAGCCACCATACCTGCGGTAAACAGATAGTCGGAAATGGCATCTACAATGGTACGGTTCACTTCGCGAGGCATATTCATATCGAACGAACGAGTACCGGCAATGAGGTGTGCGACTTTCAGCCCGCGCTTTTTGGCAACGATAGAACAACTCATGGTGGCCGTAAGGTCATCTACAACAAGAACTACCTGGGCGGGATGTGTGTTCAATTCCTTTTCGAAGGCAAGCATGATGGCAGCCGTCACTTCCGATTGGTCATGTCCGCTCACTCCAAGATAACCATCGGGTTTCTTCATGTCCAGATCAGAGAACAGAGAGGCATCCAGACTGGTATCGTCTTGCCGTCCGGTATAAATGAGACGGTATGAAATCTTCTTTCCGGCTTCTTGTGCGGCTTTAATTGCCCGGGTGATAGGGGCTATTTTCATGAAGTTGGGGCGTGCACCCGATACGATTGTTATTTTCATTGCATATAAATTGATGAGACAAAAATACGTTTTCTTAGGGAAATTATTCGTTACTTTGCCAATAATTTTAATGAATAGCAATTATAAATCATTAAACATTTAACGTTAATCATTGACTATCATGCCAACATTTGTTCAAATACTCGATTTTATAGGTACGTTTGCTTTTGCAATCAGTGGCATTCGGCTGGCTTCGGCAAAGCGGTTCGACTGGTTCGGGGCGTATGTAGTAGGTTTTGTAACTGCCATTGGTGGCGGTACGATACGTGATGTATTGCTGGGTGTCACTCCAGGTTGGATGACGGATCCTATCTATTTGATTTGTACGGGACTGGCCTTGCTGTGGGTGATTCTTTTTGGAAAACATTTGATTCATTTGCATAACACCTTCTTTATATTCGACAGCATTGGTTTGGCACTGTTCACAGTGGTCGGTGTGGGAAAAAGTATTGCACTGGGATATCCGTTCTGGGTAGCTATCATTATGGGTAGTATTACAGGTGCTGCAGGTGGTGTAATCCGTGATGTGTTTATCAATGAAATTCCACTGATTTTCCGAAAAGAAATTTATGCTATGGCATGCGTAGTAGGTGGTACGGTTTACTGGATATGCGATCTTATCGGGATACATTCATACGGATGTCAGGTGGCAGGCGGTATTTCAGTATTCGTCACACGTATTCTGGCTGTGAAGTATAATATCTGTCTGCCGATTCTCTCGGGAAGTGCAGCAGAAGTAGAAGATAAAGACAAGGATTAAAGACTTTGTTCCAAGGGCAAACTGAATAATTGCAAAAGCGAATGGAAAAAGAAAAGGGTATCACCGGAAGAAGAGGTGATACCCTTTTTAATTAAAGGAGATTCTTGTTAGAACATTGCGTCTTTCGTGTTGAACAATTTTCTTTCATTCAGTTTCACTACTTTGCCGTATTTCTCCAGCTTCTTCACGTCGATATCTTTCGGGTTACCCATAATACCGATACAGTATGGTTTACCTTTGACATTTTCTTCGTAGTACTTCACGATATCATCGAAAGTCAGCGCATCAACCTTAGGCAGATTTTCCTTGGTAGGATCATCGTTATAGCCTACGCGTTGCAGTGATCTCATGTACTCGGCTTTGTTACGGAAAGAAGGATGTGTAGTCAGCATCTCCTGGCGCATGTAACTCTTGATGTTGTCTATACGGTCAGCATTCTTTGGCATATCTGTAATCAGACCCATGAATACATCCAATGCATCGTTGGCTTTATCATTCTGCGTACCGATGTTACCGAACAAATAAGTCGGGTTGCCAGGCAATGAAGGTGTACCGATATATGCTCCGGCTGAATAAGCCATAGAACGTTTTCCACGGATTTCATCCAATACCAATCCGTTGAAACCACCAGAGAAATATTGATTGAATGCATCGCGAATCACGTCATCTTTCTTGTCGAATTTCTCCATTGGCATGAAGAAGTAGATTTGAGCCTGTTCAGCATCAGAGTTCGGCAGGAAGTAAACAGTGTTCTCCGTTACGGTAGCCATCGTTTTGTCCTGCGGTGAAGTAGTCGGTTTTTCGTTGGCAACCAGCGGCAGGTTTTTGCTGAGAACTTCATAAGCATTGTCGAAAGGCATTGTTCCGCAATAGAAGATTTCTGCTTCATAGTTAGCTGCACGGTTGATGTCACCTGTCAGCTCGGAAATCTGCAGTTCGTAAACTTCCTTATCAGTCAGTTCATCGATGTAGGATGATTTATCCTGGTAAATCATGTATTGCATAAGTGCGTTGGACAAAGCGTTCACATTTTCCTTGCGTTGCTGACGGCTACCCAACATAGAGCCTTTGATACGGCTCAGCTGCTTTTCGTCCAGTTTCGGCATCAGAATTTGACGGGCGAGGAGTTGGCAAGCTTGCGGCAAAGTTTCTTCATAACCTTCCATGGTGATGTAGAGATAGTTGCTGTTAGCACTTACTTCACAAGTAGCATTCAGTTTACCAAGCTCTTCTTTCAATTGTTGCGGCTCGTAAGCACCCATGATACCTGCATTATTCATCAGGTCTGCTGCAATACCCAGTTTGCGGAATTCGCGTTCACCAACACCGTAACGCAGTGTTAAGCTGAATACATTATTTTCCGGATTCTGTGTATAGTACATTTTAGAGCGGTCGTTCAACTGTTTGCTTTGTACGTCAGCGAAGTTGACGAACTTCTCGTCTACTTGTCCGATAGGCATGTTCTTGAATTGCGTAGCATACAGTGATTGTTTGCCTACAGGAGGTTCGATAGGTTTATATCCAGGTTTCTTAATTTTGGTACTCTTATCAAGCTTTCCTTTTTCAATGTAAATGGCAAGATAATCATTCGTCAGGTATTGCTTGGCCACACGTTTGATATCCTCTGTTGTGATGGCCATTACTTCATCTTTGTAGTTGAGAACTTGTCCCAAGTCTTCTTCGCTGATGAAAGCATTCATCAACATATGTGCCTTGTAAGTGTTAGATTCCATTCTGCGGTCGAAATCACGGCACATATTGTTCTTGATAGAATTGATTTGCCATTCTTCAAATTCACCGTTAGCTACTTTTTCGATAGCTTTCAGAGCTTTCTTTTCAGCGCTCTTGTTTGATTCGAAGCGACGTTGATTTTCATCGTAGAGAGGGATACAACGTACGATATTACGACCCTGTTCGCGACGACTGTCTGAATAAGCATAACCTTGAGTCAACTCACCGTCAATAGTCAGTTTGTCCAGTGTACCGGTGTTGCTGTTGTTGCTCAACAGAGACATGGCGATATCCAAAGGTTTTTCATCGGGGTGTCCGGAAGGTACACCTTTGTATACGAGGCATACATTGGGATAATAACCAACCTTTGCATTATATTGCTTACGACCTTTGATTTCAAGGTCGGGATAAGTTTTACGTTCGGGAGTCGGTTTAGCTTGCAGGCGTCCGAAAGTAGCGTTGATACGTCCGCTGATTTGTTTAGCATCTACGTTACCAACGAGGATGAGCACCATGTTTTCCGGAGTGTACCAATCGTTATAATAGTCGATCAGCTTACTCAAACGTGGGTTTTTCAGGTGTTCCGGTAATCCGATGATAGGACGTGCATAAGGGTGTCCTTCGTATGCTTTGCTGGAAATAAATTCCTGCTGTACGCTTCCTGGATCATCCTTATACATATTGTATTCTTCGTATACACTTTCCAATTCGGTCTGGAAAGTACGGAATACCGGGTTGATCATACGTTGTGAGTAGATTTCCAACCATTTATTGATTTGATAAGGAGGGAATGAGTTGTGATAATATGTCACATCGAAACTTGTTCCGGCATTCAATCCCTTTCCACCCATACTTTCTATCAGATTCATGAATTCGGTAGATACACTTACTTTAGCAGCTTCTACAGTCAGTTCATTGATTTCTTTAGCAATGGCTTCTTTCTTTACGGGATCGGCTTCATCCGCCATTTCATCATACTTGGCAATGATTTTATCATAAAGAGGCTTTTCGGTAGCCCAGTCCAGTGCCCCGATCTTGTCGGTACCCTTAAACATTACATGCTCCAGGTAGTGTGCCAGTCCGGTATATTCTGCCGGATCGTTCACTGAGCCTGTTCGGCAGGCCACAATACCATATACATCCGATTTGGTGTTGTCTTCCCATATATATACGGAAAGACCATTCTTCAGCTTGAATGCTTTCAGCCCTTGACCGTATGACGGCAGAGCGATAGCCATGATAGCCAGAAGAATAATGGAATTAATAATTCGTCTCATAAAATAAAGTGTTTTTAAATAAAGTGTTTTTGCTATATGTAGGCAAAACTATAAAAAAATCACAAACACTTTACGAAATCTTCGGAAAAAGATACGCTTTTTTTTAAAAAGACCACCAGAAAACTCTCAAAATGGGGGTGAAAACTGTCATTTGATAGTTTTTGCCCTAAATAAAAACAAAACTCGACCCCTCGGAAACCTGAAACTTCCCTATACTTGCAATCGTGAATTTAAAATAATTATTAACTATTTAAAAGAGCAAAGTATGAATACCTACAGTTTTAGGAAGGATTTGATTAGTGTGCAAGAAGAACTGCTTCGCTTTGCATATAAGTTGACAGCCGATAAAGAGGAGGCGAATGATTTATTGCAGGAAACCTCACTCAAAGCGTTGGATAACGAAGACAAGTACATGCCCGATACAAATTTCAAAGGGTGGATGTACACCATTATGCGGAATATCTTTATTAATAATTACCGCAGAATCGTTCGCGAACAAACCTTCGTGGACCAGACAGATAACCTTTATCATTTAAACCTGCCGCAAAACTCCGGTTTTGCAAGCGCCGAAGGAACTTATGATTTGAAAGAGATGCACCGCATTGTCAATTCATTACCTCGTGATTATAAAGTCCCCTTCTCCATGCACGTTTCCGGTTTCAAGTATCGTGAAATAGCCGATCGGCTCGGATTGCCTTTAGGAACTGTCAAAAGCCGCATATTCTTTACCCGCCAGCGGCTACAACAAGAATTGAAAGACTTTGTTTAAAAGCTACAGGTTAAGCTGCAAGCTTGACTATGAGTCTCTTACAGTGTGATTCTGTAAATTAAGCCTATATGACTTTAACCGAATAGCCCAGGGCACTGCCCTGGGTATATTTATATGTACGCATTGGTGAAGGCTGTTTGAATTGTGAAGAAAAGAAGTTGTGCTTTCAATATGATATAAAACATAACTTTTATAGTGAATATTTAGGGTGCATTTTTGACTATATGTTAGAATAAACCATTATATTTGTACTTATTAAGTTAACTTATTAATTCGTATATGTTAAACCGCTAACTACCGACTGCGATGAAAAAAGAAATTAAATTCAGTCTTGTTTACCGTGACATGTGGCAATCTTCCGGTAAATATCAACCTCGTGTAGACCAATTGGTACGTATTGCCCCCTTGATTATCGAAATGGGGTGTTTTGCCCGTGTGGAAACTAACGGAGGGGCTTTTGAGCAAGTGAATCTGTTGTATGGCGAAAATCCCAACAAGGCCGTACGTGCTTTTACTAAACCTTTCAATGAAGCAGGTATACAGACGCATATGCTGGATCGTGGTCTGAATGCTCTGCGTATGTATCCGGTACCTGCCGATGTTCGTCGTTTGATGTATCATGTAAAGCATGCACAGGGAGTAGATATTACTCGTATTTTTTGTGGATTGAATGAAACGCGCAATATCATCCCTTCTATAAAATATGCATTGGAAGCAGGTATGATACCACAAGCTACACTGTGTATCACGCATTCGCCTGTACATACAGTGGAGTATTATGCTCATGTTGCTGATCAGCTGATTGAAGCCGGAGCACCCGAAATCTGTCTGAAAGATATGGCAGGTATCGGTCGTCCGGGTATGCTGGGGCGATTGACGAAAACAATTAAAGAGAGGCATCCGGAAGTGATCATTCAATATCATGGTCATAGTGGACCGGGCTTGTCGATGGCATCTATTCTTGAAGTCTGTGAGAATGGGGCTGATATCATTGATGTAGCTATGGAGCCGATGTCTTGGGGTAAAGTACATCCGGATGTAATTTCGGTGCAGGCTATGTTGAAAGATCTGGGTTTCCAGGTGCCGGACATCAATATGAAAGCCTATATGAAAGCGCGTGCCATGACGCAGGAATTTATAGATGATTTCCTGGGTTATTTCATGGATCCTACGAATAAACATATGTCTTCTCTGTTGCTGAAATGTGGACTTCCCGGTGGTATGATGGGGTCTATGATGGCGGATCTGAAGGGGGTACATTCAGGAATAAATATGATTCTGAGAGGGAAAAACGAACCTGAACTTAGTATCGATGACTTACTGGTGATGCTTTTCGACGAAGTGGAATATGTATGGCCTAAATTAGGTTATCCACCACTGGTGACACCTTTCAGTCAGTATGTGAAGAATGTTGCGTTGATGAATGTTATGCAACTGGTGAAAGGTGAGGAGCGCTGGACGATGATAGATAATCATACCTGGGATATGATTCTGGGTAAGAGCGGACGCCTGCCGGGTGAACTGGATCTTGAGATTGTAGAACTCGCAAAGTCCAAAGGTTATGAGTTTGTAGATACAGATCCGCAGTTGAATTATCCGAATGCACTGGATGAGTTCCGGAAGGAAATGGATGATAACAACTGGGAATATGGTGACGATGATGAAGAACTCTTTGAGTTAGCCATGCACGACCGCCAGTATCGTGACTATAAGTCAGGTACTGCTAAGAAGCGTTTTGAGGATGAGTTACAACGCGCTAAGGATGCCGCCATGGTGAAAAATGGATATTCAGAAGAAGAAATTAAAAAACTGAAACGCGCCAAGGCTGACCCGATAATTGCTCCGGATAAAGGACAGGTACTGTGGGAAGTATCAGTTGAAGGTCCTTCTGTTGCTCCGTTCATCGGGCGTAAATACCAGCACGATGAAGTGTTCTGTTACCTTTCCACTCCGTGGGGGGAATACGAAAAAATACCGACCGGATTTACCGGACGTGTCGTAGAAATATGTGCCAAGCAAGGAGATACCGTGAATAAGGGTGATGTGATAGCTTATATTCAGAGGAGCGATATCTTTGCGTAATAAGTGATTAACGGTAAGTGATTAGTGATTAGCTCCTGCGGTATCATAGCGCAGCCTGCTAATCACTAATCACTTACCGTTAATCACTTATTAACCCACTTTTTTATCGTCTCTTTTAGTACCTCCTGTGTGAAAGGTTTAGTCAGGAAATCGTTGCACCCTACTTCAAGTGCTGCTTTACGGTCATGATCATAGGCAAAAGCAGTCAGGGCGATGATGGGGACATCGGGTGATAGTTCACGGATGATTCTTGTTGCATCCAGTCCGCCGAGGTTCGGCATTTTCATATCCATCAGGATGATATCCGGATTTAATTCCACAAACATATTGACGGCTTCCATACCATCTTTGGCACGCTCCAAGTGATATTCTTTTCCTAAGATGGCTTTGATCAGGATATAATTACTGTCGGTATCTTCGGCTATCAGGATCGTTTTCATTAGAGAACTTTCAGGTGTAGTCTGATTCTTTTCAGTTGTTGCTTTTTGTTCATTGGTTGTCGACCCATTCCCTTCAAATACACTTTCAAGCGTTTCTTTTTCTTCCTCTATAGCAATCTTTGCAGGCAGGCTAAAAGTGAAAGTAGTGCCTTTCTCCAATTCGGAAGTCACAGAAATTGTTCCGCCCAGACGTTCAATGATGGTTTTGCAGATTGCTAATCCCAGTCCTGTACCCTGCGCAAAGTTGTTTGCTTTCACGAACCGTTCGAATACCTTTCCTATCTTTTCGGGAGCGATGCCTGTTCCTGTATCAGTTACATGGAAAATGATATTTTCCCCTTCCTGGTGGTATCCATAACTGATACTTCCATGAGTTGTGAACTTGAATGCATTTCCTATCAGGTTTGATATAACTTGGAAAATACGATTCTTGTCCGAATCGATGCGAATATCTTCATCCGAAGGTTCAAATACTAACTCAACACCGGAAGGACAACGGAATACATGAGCATCATGAATCTCTTTACAAAGCGGATGTAGGCGGACGGGAGCAATGCTGAATTCAACAATGCCGGCTTCTATCTTTGATAAATCCAGTATTTCGTTGATGAGTTGCAGCAGACGTTCGTTGTTAGCTTCCACTATGTTGTAATATTCTTTGCGTTCCTCTGTATTTTCACTTTCGGCGATGATGCGTGAGAAACCGACGATGGCATTGAGAGGCGTACGTATTTCATGACTCATATTGGCAAGGAAAGCCGATTTGAGTTGGTCGGAAGTTTCCGCTTTTTCTTTAGCAACCATTAGTTCCCGTTTCATCAGTTCCATGTTGGTGATGTCCCATTCTATATTCAATAAGATGGGCGAGAAGTCGTTACTTTCTATTTTCATCTTCCGTTTGTCAAGGAAAAGAGGCTGCCCGGTACCATCACGTTCTTCTGCTATCCAGTGCATTTCTTGTCCTGTAGAAGCAATTTCAATGTCCTGTCGACGCTTTTCTTCTGCTATTTCCAGAGGATAGAAATCGAAGTCATCTTTCCCCAGGGCCTCTTGCATGGTAATTTCACGGTTGTACGACTCACGGTTGCGGTATAAGTATTTAAAGCTGTTTTTGATATCCTTTACAACAATGCCTGCAGGTAAATATTCGATGATCTTATCCAATATCTGGTTAAAGCGTTTGATTTGTTGTTCGTGGCTGATGCGTTGGGAAATATCCCGGCCGAATGCCCAGATTGTTCCGTAACCTTCATCACTAATGACACAATAGGCATTGCCTTCGTATGCCAGCACTTCGGGATAGAGTGGTAGAGGATTGTACATAGTGACACTCTGTTTCTTGTCTCCATTCTTGATAGAAACAACCATTTTCTTCCATTCTTCTTCGTTCCGGGCATACGAACCTATTTCATAAATCCTTAGTTGGGTGATGTCGTCCGTATTGCTCAGATTGTGGTGTTGCTTAAATTGGCGGTTGGCGAATATCAGTGTGCCATCTTCATGGGCGGCAAAGATGTCTTCCGTGGAATTATTGATGGCATGCGTCAGCAGGTTGATATCGTTACGTCTTTGCTGGATGTCGGTAATGTTCTGTATATATCCTTCCAGTGTGATATTGCCGTTTTTGCGACGTTCGCGGGTAAATGCTTTCAGGCGGATGTAGAAGACCTTTTTGTCTAAGGAGATACGATAGTCTATGCTTTCTTCCATACTTCCTTTCAGATTCCGGGTGAGCCAATTGCTGAAACTTTCCCTATCTTCGGGAAGAACAAGATTCAGATAGTCAGATAGGGGGATATTTTGTTCTTCGTCCGTACACATGATACCAGTCTGACCTGTATAACTGAATTCCTTAGTACCGGTATCATATATCCACCTGCCAATGAGGGCGGCTTTTTGTATTTCATACAGTTCCCGGTTTTTTCTTTCCAGTTCCAGTTTGCGTTGACTACGTTCCGTGATGTCACGATATTGGCATAATATCAGGTCACCATAGGGTTGCATGATACATTTGAAGAAATAATTTCTACCCCGCAATGTGAGTTCGTAATTGCGGATTGATTTTGTTTTCCGGAGCAAGACTTTCTTAAATTCCGGATAAAACTCACGGTACGTACTGGGAGGCAACAGGGCCAGTAAATTCTTCCCGAGTAGTCTCTTTTCTTTTATGAACCATAAATCTACATTATGGATAGCTATATCTACGCATACGCCGTCTTGGTCCATGAGTATCAATGTATCTGATACCATGTTCAATAGTTTTTCGGAGTTATTTGTGTCTTTCAGAATACTTTTCATGTCTTTTTGTGTATTAAGATTTATTGGTGAACAGGGGTTTTATTGTACAGCTCTTCGTGCTTTTTCCCAAGCTCCGCTATTGTTGCCTTTGCGTTTACTCAGGTATCGGAACCCCCTTATTACATTGACGTTCATAAAGAGGAAATAATAAGGAATAAAGAGTATTTTGTTTTTAATATGCTTTCTTGAGAGGATATATCCCCAAATGCCCATCATGTAAAATAGAATCTGTAGCCCCAAAATGGCGGCATAAAATAACGGACAACTGCTGGTAAAGAGTAATATAACGTTAAGAGGTAGTAGTAAGAATAAGAGGATAGGAGTGATAGACCACCGCAGAACACGATGGGATACATATTGGAAATTAAGCCAGCCATAGCGGAATGGATTCAGCAATGGACGCAATCGCCAGATAGACTGTAATCCTCCGGCTGCGATGCGTACTTTGCGTTTTTCTTCTTCCTGCATATCGGCAGAACCACCTTCGGTGGCATAAGCTGTAGCACAGTAAGCGATTGTGTAACCGCGCATAGCTATACGAAGAGAGAGGATAAAGTCATCAAGTAAGGTGTCCGTTCTCATGTCTTCGAACAAATCCCGACGTACGGCGAACAATTCTCCGGCAGCCCCTACGGCTGAATAAAGACGTGAATCGAGTGCTTTCAAAGTCGATTCATATTTCCAATAAATACCTTCTCCACCTGAAGCGGCGTTGTCTTTGTTTTGTACGGCAATACGTTTTTCGCCAGCGACACAACCTACTTTGGGGTTGACAAAAGCATGCACAATTTCGCGTAGTGCTTCCCGGTTCAGGTGTGTATTAGCGTCGGTGAATATAACGAGTGGTGTTTTGACAAACTTCATTCCCCGGTTGAGGGCAGCAGTTTTTCCCTGCCGTTGGGGTTGATGGAGTACAGTGGCCTGTGGCCAGCGTGAAAGGCGTTCATTTGTATGATCGTTACTGCCATCAGTTACCCAGAATATTTGCAGCTTCTCTGCAGGATAGTCTAAATCCAGACAGTTCTGCATTTTTTCGTCTACAACATCTTCTTCGTTGTAAGCTGCAATAAAGAGTGTGAGTTCGGGCAGCTCTTCATCAGGAGGCATGGGGTAGTGGATCGGCCTACGGAAAATTTCCTTTATCTTAACCAGAATGTATAATACAATTCCATATCCTATATAAGTGTAGAATACGATAAAAAGGCTTATCCAGAATAATATCTCGAAAGTTCTCATTATGAAATTGTCTAAGGTAAACAAATAATAATGCTCAAAAGTATAGATAATCTTTTACTGATGCAAGAAAAGGGGAAGATTTATGATTTATAATTTATAGATCAAAACGCTTCTGTCATATTGAAATAAAACAGCGTTTGGTTGTTGACTGTATTTTTACCCAAATCAAGGCGTACATTCATACGGGGCTGTACTTCAATACGTAATCCAACACCGTAGTTGGGAAGTACCCCTTCTATCTTACCGGGAGTGGGGCCCATGAATCCGCAACCCGTCCAGGCTACGAAACCTATGTGGTTGAGCATACGCTTCAGCCAGGTGCTCTTATCGGTATTTATCATCTGGCGATATTCCGCCATGACCACATGGGAAGACTTGTCACGATATTGTCCCATATAATAACCACGCAGGTCGAAAGGAGTTCCGGTAAGCATGTATTGTGTCAAAGGTACATCACCAAACACATTTTTAGTTTGTGCTGTCCAGGCAATGACTTTGCGTTTACCGACAGTTTTATATTGGCGATAGTCTATCTCCAGGCGATAAAAGTTTTCATCGCTTCCGAGAAATTTGGTATACATCATTCCACGGAAATCGAGATACATGCCGGAATAAGCGTTGGAGGGTATGTCACGGCTGTCGTAAGTCAACAGGAAGCCGAGCCCGGAATTGAAATTCTTGTAGCCTTTCTCGGTACCTCCAGCTGCCTTGTAGGACGGTTCGTCTACCAGATATTTGGCAGGTTCTGTAATATCGTCATAGTTGATGTCTATCTGTGGTCCGGCAAATATATTGCTGTTACCTAAGCGGAAAAGGAACCAGGGATTGAACTGGATACCACTGTAGCGGTATTGGCTGGTGCTGTCGCTACGAACATAATTCTTATTTGTACTGTAGCCCAGACCGTAGAAATTATCTTCCGTGTTCTTATAAGCAAACTTTCCGAAGATTCGGAAACGGTCACCTTTAAAAAAAAGTTGAGGCTTGGAAAAGAGGTTGATGCCACCATTGAACAAGAAAGCGATGGCTACAGGAACTACAGAACGCAACTGTGTAGTGTCACTGGGATTCATGCGGAAAGTCATCAGAGCACTGCCACCAAGTACTGCACCAAAATCGGGTGTATAGCTCGGACCGCCCAGAATATTATAATGCAAGTTTCGTTTTGCTACTTTTTGTCTGCGCAATTCACGCTTAGTCAATGCAGGAGCCGTATCGTTTCCAGTAATAATCAAATTCATTCCTTCCTGAGCGGAAAGTGCTGTTACAGAAAGCAGTAACGTAATAATACCTATTGTATATTTTTTCATATCATGCGAATGAGGGTACAAAGAAAACTAATAAATTTGAATTAGTTTTCAATTCAAAAGACAATAAATCTAAAGATTTTACTAAAAGTTTCAAAAAAGCCATTAATTTTGCATCTAATCAAAGAACTGACAGTGGGAATTGCCAATGTCCAAGTTCTTAGACACGGAGCAAGTACGGACTTGATAGGGGCAGACCTGTAGAAGACAGGAAAAATAGACCAATTACTATACAAACCATATATTTTATGAATAAACGAATTTTATCAGTTTTTGTTTTCAGTGCCGCTTTATTTTCCATGCAGGCACAAGACGGAAAAGGGGGAATCAGCGAAACGATGCTGAACCAGATTAAACAGAGCTATCAAGGCACCACTGCCGATAAGGCTCTTCGTAATGCCATCGGAAACAATGACATTCGTAAACTTGCACTGAATCAGGAGAATCTGACAGGAATGGATACTCATTTTTCCGTGAAGGTAAACTCCAAAGGAATTACAGATCAGAAGTCGTCCGGACGTTGCTGGCTCTTCACCGGACTGAACGTGATGCGTGCCAAGACTATTGCCGAATATGATTTTCAATCTTTTGAATTTTCGGAGATTTACCCTTTCTTCTGGGATCAACTGGAGAAAGCCAATCTTTTCCTGCAAGGTATTATCGACACCCGTGAAAAACCTATGAGCGACAAAACAGTGGAATGGCTTTTTCAACATCCTTTGAGTGATGGTGGAACATTTACGGGAGTTGCCGACATTGTCAGTAAATATGGTCTGGTACCTAAGGAAGCTATGCCGGAAACCAATAGCAGTGATAATACTTCGCGTATGGCAAATCTGGTTTCTTTGAAATTGAAAGAATACGGCTTGCAATTGCGTGACCTTGCTGCTAAAGGAGCAAAACCGGTAGCATTGGAAAAAGAGAAAACAACAATGCTCGGTACTATATATCGTATGTTGGTACTGAATTTGGGTGTTCCACCTACAGAGTTCGATTATGTACGTAAGGATGCCAAGGGTAATCCAGCGGAGACCGAACATCACACTCCGATGTCTTTCCTGAAGAAATATGGTGATGAGAATCTGCTGGGCAATTATGTGATGGTAATGAACGACCCTTCCCGTGAATACTACAAATGCTATGAGATAGATTATGACCGCCACCGTTATGATGGCAAAAACTGGACATATGTAAACCTGCCTGTGGAGGATATCAAAGAAATGGCTATCGCTTCTTTGAAGGACAGCACTATGATGTATTTCTCTTGTGATGTAGGTAAGTTCCTGAATTCCGAACGTGGTTTGCTCGATGTGAAGAATTACGATTACGAATCGCTTATGGGCACTACTTTCAATATGGACAAGAAACAACGTATCCAGACTTTTTCCAGCGGTTCTTCTCATGCCATGACTCTTATGGCGGTAGATCTGAATAAAGACGGAAAGCCTGTGAAGTGGATGGTGGAAAATAGTTGGGGACCAGCAAGCGGTTATCAGGGGCATCTGATTATGACGGATGAATGGTTTGATGAATATATGTTCCGTCTGGTTCTGGAAACTAAGTATGTGCCCGCTAAGGTGATGGATATATTCAAACAGAAGCCTATTCGTCTGCCGGCTTGGGATCCTATGTTTTCGGAAGAATACTAAACAATTATTCTCTTTCGGACAGGGAATTAATATCCTGTCAATAAGAAGTTAAGAGTTTGCCAGCAAGAAGTTAACTCCTTGTCGACAAACTCTTAACTTCTTGTAATGCTTTAATAATCAACTATTATGACTGATTTCTTTTTCTTGACTATGTCGGTAAGGATATTGTAGAAAGAAAGGGGATGTTGTGAAGGATATTCGAGAAGCTGCTGATTGCCCTTGTTGTTATCGTGTTCGTTAACGAAAGGAATTACGGAAATTTCTCCGTAATTCCTTTTGTTTTTGCTCTTTATTCACGTTCTTTTTTGCTACTTTTGCGGCAAATTAATGAAACCATTATTTTATATAAACGCATGGCAAATGTAATTAAGTTACGTAAAGGCCTTGACATCAACCTGAAAGGCGCTGCTGCCCAGGAACTTGTGTCTGTTAAGGAACCGGGATTCTATTCGCTGGTTCCCGATGACTATACAGGCATCACTCCGAAAGTGGTGGTCAAAGAGCAGGAATATGTGATGGCCGGGGGACCCTTGTTTATCGACAAGAATCATCCTGAATTGAAATTTGTTTCGCCCGTTAGCGGCGTAGTGACAAGTGTGGAGCGCGGCGCACGCCGTAAGGTGCTGAACATTGTCGTTGAAGCTGCAGCCGAGCAAGACTATGAAGAATTCGGTAAGAAAGACGTGAATGCCCTGAATGGCGAGTCGGTGAAAGCTGCATTGCTGGAAGCCGGTATGTTTGCGTTCATCCGTCAGCGTCCCTATGATGTGATTGCTGATCCGACGATGTATCCGAAAGCTATCTTTGTTTCGGCCTTCGACAGTAACCCGCTGGCACCTGATTTTGAATTCGCCCTGAAAGGCGAGGAAGCAAACTTCCAAACAGGATTGGACGCTCTTTCCAAAATGGCAAAGACGTATTTAAGTATTAGTGTAAAACAAAAGGCAGCAGCGTTGACGCAAGCCAAGAATGTAACGATTACCGCATTTGACGGACCGAATCCGGCCGGCAATGTAGGCGTACAGATTAACCATATTTCACCTGTTGTGAAGGGTGAAACCGTATGGACAATCGGTGCGGAAGCTGTTATATTCATCGGACGTCTGTTCAATACAGGTCGTGTGGACATGACGCGCAAAGTAGCCGTAACAGGTTCTGAAGTGTTGAAACCTGCTTACTGCAAATTGAAAGTCGGTGCTCTGCTGACAAACGTATTCAGCGGAAACGTGACTACCGGTAGAGATTTACGCTACATCAGCGGTAATGTACTTACAGGTAAAAAAGTGAATCCGAACGGTTTTCTTGGCGCTTTTGACAACCAGTTGACAGTGATTCCCGAAGGTGACGATATTCACGAAATGCTGGGCTGGATTATGCCGCGTTTCAATCAGTTCAGTGTGAACCATTCTTATTTCAGCTGGTTGCTGGGTAATAATAAGGAATATGTGCTTGACGCCCGTATCAAAGGTGGTGAACGTCATATGATCATGTCTAATGAGTACGATAAAGTATTCCCGATGGACATCTTCCCTGAATATCTGGTAAAAGCTATCATTGCAGGTGATATTGACCGTATGGAAGCTTTGGGTATTTATGAGGTAGCTCCTGAGGATTTTGCTCTTTGCGAGTTCGTATGTTCTTCGAAGGTAGAAGTTCAGCGTATCGTTCGTGCAGGACTTGACATGCTCCGTGCTGAAATGGCCTAATTCAATTAAAAATCAAGAATTAAAAATTAAAGATGAAAGCGTTAAGAAATTATCTCGACAAGATAAAGCCGAACTTTGAAGAGGGCGGCAAATTCCACGCATTTCGTTCGGTGTTCGACGGCTTCGAGACATTCCTGTTCGTGCCCAACGCCACTGCGAAATCGGGAACGCATATTCACGACTCCATCGATAGCAAACGCATCATGTCGATGGTGGTTATTGCGTTGATACCGGCGCTGCTGTTCGGTATGTATAACGTAGGTTACCAGCATTTCCACGCTACCGGTGCTGCCGGAGGCTTCTGGGAAATGTTCATCTACGGTTTTCTGGCTGTATTGCCAAAAATCATTGTATCTTATGTAGTAGGTCTCGGCATTGAGTTCGTAGTGGCTCAGTGGAAGAAGGAGGAGATTCAGGAAGGCTTCTTGGTTTCCGGTATCTTGATTCCGATGATTGTTCCGGTAGACTGCCCGTTGTGGATTCTGGCGGTGGCTACTGCATTCTCTGTAATTTTTGCTAAGGAAGTATTCGGTGGTACGGGTATGAACGTGTTCAACGTAGCTTTGATTACCCGTGCATTCTTATTCTTCGCCTATCCTACGAAGATGTCCGGTGATGCCGTTTGGGTATCGGGCGACAGTATCTTCGGTCTGGGACAGTCGGTAGATGGTCTGACGGTAGCTACTCCGTTGGGTGCAGCCGCTACCTCGGGCGCCGTTCCGGAGTTCTCCTGGGACATGGTGACCGGCCTTATTCCGGGTTCCATCGGTGAGACAAGCGTTATCGCCATCGCTCTGGGTGCCATTCTGCTGTTGTGGACGGGCATTGCAAGCTGGAAAACGATGTTCTCCGTATTCGTAGGCGGTGCCTTCATGGCATGGGTGTTCAATGCAATCGGTCCCGACACTCCGATGGCACAGATGCCTTGGTACGAACACCTCGTGCTGGGCGGTTTCTGCTTCGGTGCCGTGTTCATGGCTACCGACCCCGTTACATCGGCACGTACAGAGACTGGTAAGTACATCTTCGGATTCCTGATTGGTGCCATGGCTATCATTATCCGTGTGCTCAATCCCGGTTACCCCGAAGGTATGATGCTTGCCATCCTGCTGATGAATATCTTCGCTCCGCTGATTGACTACTGTGTGGTACAGGGTAACATCAGCCGTCGCGAAAAACGTGCAATCAAGTCTAACAATTAAATACCGGAAAAGAAATGAATACCAATAGTAATAGTTATACTATCATTTATGCTTCGGTAATGGTTGTTATCGTTGCATTTTTGCTGGCATTCGTTAGTTCCTCTCTGAGAACTATTCAGAATAAGAATGTGGAACTGGATACGAAGAAGCAAATACTCGCTGCATTGAAAATCAAAGATGTGAAAGATGCCGAAGCTGAGTATAATAAATATGTAAAAGGAGATATGCTGATGAACGTGGACGGTACTCTGACCGAGAACACCGGAGCATTTGCTACTGGCTACGAGAAAGAAGCTAAAGAATACCAACGCCTGCACGTATTCGTTGCAGAAGTGAATGGAGAGAAGAAATATGTATTCCCTGTTTACGGTGCCGGTCTTTGGGGTGCTATTTGGGGATATGTTGCACTGAACAGCGATAAGGATACTGTTTATGGTGTCTATTTCTCTCATGCCAGTGAAACTCCGGGTCTGGGTGCTGAAATCGCCGGACAACACTTTCAGGATGAGTTCCTGGGTAAGAAGACAATGGAAAATGGTGAAGTAACTCTGGGCGTCGTGAAGAACGGCAAGGTAGAGAAACCTGATTATCAGGTAGACGGTATCTCCGGTGGTACGATTACTTCTGTAGGTGTAGATGCCATGTTGAAAGCTTGTCTGAATAGTTACAAGAGTTTTTTAACCAATAATGATGAGGAATAAGGATATGGGACAGTTATTTTCAAAGAAAAATAGAGAAGTATTCTCAACTCCGCTGGGCATGAACAATCCTGTTACCGTACAGGTACTGGGTATTTGTTCTGCATTGGCTGTAACTGCCAAACTGGAACCCGCCATCGTAATGGGTCTTTCGGTAACAGTGATTACGGCTTTTGCCAATGTGGTTATTTCATTGTTGCGCAAGACCATCCCCAACCGTATCCGTATCATTGTTCAGTTGGTTGTGGTAGCTGCTTTGGTAACCATTGTGAGTGAAATATTGAAAGCGTTTGCTTATGACGTAAGTGTACAACTTTCTGTTTATGTAGGTTTGATTATTACAAACTGTATCCTGATGGGACGTCTGGAAGCATTTGCCATGCAGAACGGTCCGTGGGAATCTTGCCTGGATGGTATAGGTAACGGTTTGGGATATGCTAAGATTTTGATTATCGTAGCTTTCTTCCGTGAACTATTAGGCTCGGGTACATTGCTCGGTTTCAATATATTGAACCATGAATGGCTGACAAACTTGGGTTATGTGAACAATGGTTTGATGCTGATGCCGCCGATGGCTTTGATCATCTGCGCTTGTATCATTTGGTATCAACGTGCTCGTCACAAAGAATTGCAAGAAAAGTAATCACTAGTAAACAGAAAGAATTATGGAACATTTAATAAGTTTATTTGTCCGCTCCATATTTGTGGACAACATGATATTTGCATTCTTCCTGGGTATGTGCTCTTACTTAGCTGTATCCAAGAATGTGAAAACTGCTGTAGGACTGGGTATCGCCGTAACTTTCGTATTGGTGGTTACGCTTCCGGTCAACTATTTATTGCAGACCAAGGTGCTGGCTGCCAATGCTATTATTGATGGCGTTGACCTCAGCTTCTTGAGTTTTATCCTTTTTATTGCCGTAATTGCCGGTATCGTGCAGTTGGTGGAGATGGTTGTGGAACGTTTTAGTCCTTCTCTCTACGCTTCACTGGGTATCTTCCTGCCGCTGATTGCTGTAAACTGTGCCATCATGGGTGCTTCTCTGTTCATGCAGCAGCGCATCAATGTAGGTGAGAGTGATCCGAAGTACATCGGTGACATTTGGGATGCCATCTCTTATGCATTGGGTTCCGGTATTGGTTGGTTATTGGCCATTGTAGGTCTGGCAGCTATCCGTGAGAAAATGGCTTACTCTGACGTACCCGATGCACTGAAAGGTTTAGGTATCACTTTTATTACAGTAGGTCTGATGGCAATGGCATTCATGTGTTTCTCTGGTTTGAACATCTAATAAAGAAAGGAATAAAACAATGGATATGAATTTAATATTAGCGAGCATTGGAGTATTCCTGGTGGTTATTCTGCTGCTTGTCGTTATCCTGTTGGTTGCCAAGAATTTCCTGGTGCCCTCGGGTAATGTAAAACTGACTATAAACGGTGACAATGTACTGGATGTGGAGTCTGGTTCTACGTTACTGAACACATTGTCTGTAAATGGAGTATTCCTTTCTTCCGCTTGTGGTGGTAAGGGCTCTTGCGGACAGTGTAAATGCCAGGTACTGGATGGTGGCGGTGAGATTCTGCCGTCTGAGGTTCCTCATTTTAGCCGTAAGCAAGTACAGGATCACTGGCGTCTGGGTTGCCAAGTGAAAGTGAAGAGCGATATGGCTATCAAGATCGATGAGTCTGTACTTGGTGTAAAAGAGTGGGAATGCGAAGTTATTTCCAACAAGAATGTGGCTACGTTCATCAAAGAGTTCATCGTTGCGTTGCCTAAAGGCGAGCACATGGATTTTATCCCGGGTTCTTATGCACAGATCAAGATTCCTAAATATTCAATGGACTATAACAAGGACATTGATAAGAGTCTGATTGGTGACGAGTACTTGCCTGCATGGGAAAAATTCGGTTTGTTCACATTGAAGTGTGACAATAACGAAGAAACGATCCGTGCTTATTCTATGGCTAACTATCCGGCAGAAGGTGACCGTATCATGTTGACGGTACGTATCGCAACTCCGCCGTTCAAGCCGAAAGATCAGGGACAAGGCTTTATGGATGTGCCTGCAGGTATCGCTTCTTCTTATATCTTCACTTTGAAACCGGGTGATAAGGTAATCATGAGTGGTCCTTACGGAGATTTCCACCCGATATTCGACTCTAAGAAGGAAATGATGTGGATTGGTGGTGGTGCCGGTATGGCTCCGTTGCGTGCGCAAATCATGCACTTGACGAAGACATTGCATACTACTGACCGTAAGATGACTTACTTCTACGGTGCACGTGCCCTAAACGAAGTATTCTATCTGGAAGACTTCCTGCAAATTGAGAAAGATTTCCCGAACTTTACGTTCCATCTGGCATTAGACCGTCCGGATCCCGCAGCAGATGCAGCAGGCGTGAAGTATACTCCGGGCTTCGTTCATCAGGTAATTTACAATACATACCTGAAAGACCATGAAGCTCCTGAAGATATTGAATATTACATGTGTGGTCCTGGTCCGATGTCGAAGGCTGTTGAGAAGATGCTCGACGATCTTGGTGTTCCGGCTCAGAACTTGATGTTCGATAACTTCGGCGGATAAAATTAGGCAAGATTTATAAAAAACTTCGATATTTGTAGAAACTCCTGCAAGGCTACGGCTACGCAGGAGTTTTTTTGTTATCTTTGACCCGTTATCGAAAAAGAATGTTATGGAAATTCAGGATATACTGCGTAATCTGCAAATAGAACAACTCACCCCGATGCAGGAGGCAACTCGGGAGGTTTATCATGAAAATAAAGATTTGGTGCTACTCTCACCTACAGGCTCGGGTAAAACACTGGCTTTTCTTCTCCCGTTGGTACAATCATTAAAGACGAATGTGCAAGGTGTACAGGCCGTTGTGTTGGTACCTTCGCGGGAACTGGCATTGCAAATTGAAACTGTATTTAAATCCATGGGAACTCCCTTTAAGGCTATGAGTTGTTATGGTGGCCGTCCTGCTATGGAGGAACATAGGACGATGAAAGGAATCAATCCTTCAGTCATTATCGGTACACCGGGGCGAATGAACGATCATTTGAGAAAAGAGAATTTTGATGCGGGTACTGTTACTACATTAGTAATAGATGAGTTTGATAAATGTCTTGAATTTGGTTTCCATGACGAGATGGCGGAAGTTATCGGACAATTGCCTTCATTAAAAAAGCGTATATTACTTTCAGCTACAGATGCCGAGGAAATTCCACAATTTGCCGGAGTGGGAGGGGATTCCCAATCTTCAGCCTTCAGTTCTCAACTGGTTAAGCTTAATTTTCTTGATCCCGATGCTCTTGCCCCTCGTCTGAAGTTACATAAAGTTATTTCTCCCGAAAAAGATAAACTGGAAACACTGTACAATTTGCTTTGTACGCTTGGTTATCATTCCACTCTTGTATTTTGTAACTATCGTGATAGTGTGGAGCGCGTCACCGGATACCTGCAAGCTAAGAAGTTCCCGTGTGATATGTTTCACGGGGGTATGGAACAGCCTGACCGTGAGCGAGCACTCTACAAATTCCGCAATGGTAGTTGTTCAGTATTAATTTCTACCGATCTTGCTGCCCGCGGACTGGATATTCCGGGCATCGAAAATGTGGTGCATTATCATCCTCCCGTGAATGAAGAAGCCTACACTCATCGTAATGGACGTACGGCGCGTTGGGAGGCATCAGGAAACGCCTATTTGATTCTGCACGAAGAAGAATTTGTACCGGAATATATTTCTGACAATATTGATACTTACGAATTTCCGGAGGTGCTTCCTAAGCCTGCTAAACCTCGTTGGGCTACATTATATATTGGTAAAGGAAAAAAAGATAAATTGAATAAAATCGATATTGTAGGTTTCCTATATAAGAAAGGTGGAATGGCACGTGAAGACGTCGGACAGGTAGATGTGAAAGAACATTATGCTTTTGTAGCTGTGCGCCGTAGCAAAATAAAGCAATTGCTTACGCTGATACGTGGTGAAAAAATCAAAGGAATAAAGACGATAATAGAGGAGGCTAAGTAAGTTTTCTTATAAATATTCACTTTATTTGCACATATTCTTCTGAATATGAAGTAATAAATCCTCAATACTTTTAGTTTCTCTAAAAGTATTGTTCTTGATAAGTATGGATAACAAAATGGTGCATATATCCTGTATAAACCATTAAAAAGTAAGCTAAATGCGCTATTAAAATGGAATTTCATTATGAAAGGTTTGTTTTAAAGAAATATTTCCGTAATTTCGCAAGGTCTAAAGACACTAATGAACGAAATTGTATAACCAAAACAAACTTCAAATGAAAAAGCATAATTTCAATGCAGGACCTTCTATCCTTCCTCGTGAGGTGATTGAGAATACGGCACAAGCTATTCTTGATTTCAATGGCTCAGGCCTCTCACTGATGGAAATCAGCCACCGTGCCAAAGACTTCCAACCCGTTGTGGACGAAGCTGTGGCATTATTCAAAGAATTGCTCAATATCCCCGAAGGATATTCGGTACTATTCTTGGGCGGTGGTGCCAGTTTGGAATTCTGCATGGTACCCTTCAACTTCCTTGAAAAGAAAGCTGCTTACCTGAATACGGGTGTATGGGCCAAGAAAGCCATGAAAGAAGCTAAGGCATTCGGTGAAGTAGTTGAAGTCGCTTCTTCCGCTGAATCTACTTATACTTATATTCCGAAGGACTATACAGTACCTGCTGATGCTGATTATTTCCACATCACAACCAACAACACTATTTATGGTACTGAACTTAAGGAAGATTTGAATGTAAACGTTCCGATGATTGCCGATATGTCTTCTGATATTTTCTCCCGTCCTATTGACGTGTCTAAATATATTTGTATCTATGGTGGTGCACAGAAGAATCTGGCTCCTTCCGGTGTTACATTTGTTATCGTGAAGAATGACGCTTTGGGTAAAGTATCCCGCTATATCCCGACAATGTTGAATTATCAGACACATATTGACAGTGGTTCTATGTTCAATACTCCTCCGGTTGTTCCAATCTATGCTGCACTGCAGACTTTACGTTGGATCAAGGCACAGGGTGGTGTGAAAGAAATGGAACGTCGTGCTACTGAAAAGGCAGATATGTTGTATGCTGAAATCGACCGTAACAAAATGTTTGTAGGTACAGCTGCTAAAGAAGACCGTTCACGTATGAACATCTGCTTCGTGATGGCTCCCGAATACAAAGAACTGGAAGCTGATTTCATGAAGTTTGCAACAGAAAGAGGTATGGTAGGTATCAAAGGACACCGTTCAGTGGGTGGTTTCCGTGCATCTTGCTACAATGCTATGCCGAAGGAAAGCGTACAAGCTTTGATTGACTGTATGCAGGAATTTGAGAAACTTCATTAATAATATTTATTCACCACAGATTACTCAGATCTGCACAGATTGTTTTAGGATTAAAATCTGTGATAATCTGTGTAATCTGTGGTGAGTCTTTTTTAATATCATAAGAATCATGAAAGTATTAATTGCAACCGACAAACCGTTCGCTAAAGTAGCTGTAGACGGTATTCGCAAAGAAATTGAAGCAGCAGGTTATGAACTTGCCTTGTTGGAGAAATATACAGAGAAAGCCCAGTTGCTGGACGCAGTGAAAGATGCTAATGCCATCATTATCCGTAGCGACATTATAGATGCCGCAGTATTGGATGCTGCAAAAGAACTGAAGATTGTGGTACGTGCAGGTGCAGGCTACGATAATGTAGACTTGGATGCAGCTACTGCTCATGGTGTATGCGTAATGAACACTCCGGGACAGAATTCAAATGCTGTGGCTGAACTTGCTTTCGGTATGATGGTGATGGCTGTTCGTAATATGTATAACGGTACTTCCGGTACGGAACTGAAAGGTAAGAAACTGGGTATCCATGCATATGGTAATGTAGGTCGTAATGTAGCTCGTATTGCTAAAGGTTTCGGAATGGAAATCTACGCTTTCGATGCTTTCTGCCCGAAAGAAGTGATTGAAAAAGATGGTGTGACAGCTGTTGACTCTGCTGATGAGCTCTATTCTACTTGCAACGTAGTTTCATTGCATATTCCGGCTACCGCTGATACTAAGAACTCTATCAACTATGCTCTGGTAAACAAGATGCCGAAGAATGGTGTATTGGTAAATACTGCCCGTAAAGAGGTTATCAATGAAGCTGAACTGATCCAGTTGATGGAAGAACGTGGTGACTTGAAATACATGACGGATATTATGCCTGCAGCTCATGAAACATTTGCTGCCAAGTTTGCCGGACGTTACTTCTCTACACCGAAGAAGATGGGTGCACAGACTGCTGAAGCTAATATCAATGCAGGTATTGCTGCTGCACAGCAGATTGTTGGCTTCCTGAAAGATGGTTGTGAGAAATTCCGCGTAAATAAGAAATAAGAATGACTAGTAAAACTGCCTATAGATTTGCAGTTGTCTATCTGATGATAGGTGCTGGTGTTTTTGCACTAAGCAGCATATTCAGAAAAGAACTTTCAGATTTCGCCCTCGGCTTTTGCGAGGGCGTATCTGTTGTGTTGATATTAGGCAGTGCAATCTATTTGATTGCGCATTTCATGAAAAAGAAATCTCAATAATCCATTAAAACACACACCTTGACTTATGGCAATAATTAAACCTTTTAAAGGTATCCGTCCACCGCAGGATCTGGTGGAGCAAGTAGCTTCCCGCCCATATGATGTGCTGAACTCAGCAGAAGCGCGCGAAGAGGCAAAAGGAAACGAAAAATCGTTGTATCATATCATTAAACCCGAAATAGATTTTCCCGTAGGTACCGACGAACACGATGAATGTGTTTATCAGAAAGCTGCTGAAAACTTCCAGATGTTTCAGGACAAAGGCTGGCTGGTGCAGGATGATAAAGAAAACTACTACGTCTATGCGCAGACCATGAATGGGAAAACGCAATATGGTTTAGTGGTAGGTGCCTATGTACCTGATTATATGAATGGCGTCATTAAGAAACATGAGCTGACCCGTCGCGATAAGGAAGAAGACCGTATGAAACATGTCCGTGTGAATAATGCCAATATAGAGCCGGTATTCTTTGCATATCCTGACAATGCTACTCTGGATGCTATTATCGCTCATTATACAGCCGAAAAGCCGGTATATGATTTCATTGCTCCCGGTGATGGCTTTGGTCATACTTTCTGGATTATTGATAAGCAGGAAGACATTGATGCCATTACGAAGGAGTTTGCTAAGATGCCCGCTCTTTATATTGCCGACGGACACCATCGTAGTGCCGCCGCTGCTTTGGTTGGAGCGGAGAAAGCCAAGCAGAATGCAAATCATACCGGTAATGAAGAATATAATTACTTCATGGCCGTTTGTTTCCCTGCTAACCAACTAACCATTATTGATTACAACCGTGTTGTAAAAGACTTGAATGGCTTGACACCTGAACAATTTCTGACTGCTGTCAGCAAAAATTTCATAGTAGAAGAAAAAGGCACTGAAATCTATAAACCTGCCGGTTTGCATAATTTCTCCCTTTATCTGGATGGTAAGTGGTACAGTCTGACAGCTAAACCGGGTACTTATAACGATAATGATCCAATTGGTGTACTGGATGTTACCATTTCTTCCAACCTTATTCTGGATGAAGTTCTCGGTATCAAAGATCTGCGTTCTGATAAACGTATTGATTTCGTTGGTGGTATCCGTGGTTTGGGTGAGTTGAAGAAACGTGTGGACAGTGGTGAAATGAAAGTGGCTTTGGCACTTTATCCTGTCAGCATGAAGCAATTGATGGATATTGCAGATACAGGCAATATCATGCCGCCTAAGACAACGTGGTTTGAACCGAAACTACGTTCAGGGCTGGTGATTCATAAGCTAAATTAAAATATGGAATAAAAAAGTGAAGCGAGGATGCTCCTGCAAAGGATATCCTCGCTTTCTCTTTAAGGGTGATGCTTATTAAAATATCGTTTTCTCATCCAGTGGTCAAAGAAAAGGAACAGAGGCATTGCGATAAGTATCAGTAAATAGAATGAAGGAATTTGGATCTTTTCCGTTTCCAGTATTTCGGGCCGGGTGAAGGCTTCTCTGATTGTATTACCGAAATAAATCACTAATCCGGCAATGCAGCATCCTATTAAGAATATGGAAGCGGCTATCGTAGCAAACAGCATTCTTCGTTCCGATTTCTTTTCGCGTAAGCGTACGGCTTCTTCCACCTTCCTCATAGTATGGTAGGCGAAATTGGAAGGTAGACGAAATCCGTTTTCCTCTTTTATGGCTTTTTTCAGCCCTTTGTCTTTTTGTTCTTCGTTCATACTTCCTCTTGTTTTATGAGTAGATATATCTTTTTGCGTATGCGATACAATTTTACTTTTGCATTGCTTTCCGTCAGGCCCAGAATCAGGGCAGTTTCATTCAATGACTTTTCTTCGTAGTAGAATAAGGTAATCAAGGCACGTTCGTCTGAGTTTAGTTTTTCTATGGCTCTGTTTAATCTGATAATCATTTCCTCACTTTCATCATTAAGCGTTTCATCTACTTGTTGGTCGGAAATGTTGGCGAGCAACGTATCATCCATGGCAAAAGTATCGAATTTCTTCTTACGGGTTGCCGAAATCGCCGTATTATAAGCAATGGAATAAATCCATGTTGAGAACGAACTTTCGGCTTTGAAAGAGGAGAGATGCTGGAACGCTTTCAGAAAAACGTCTTGAGTCAACTCCTCAGCATCTTCCTGGTTACAGATGATACGGGCAATCAGGGAAAAGACCTGTTGCCCGTGTTGATTCAGGAAGTATTCGTATAGAGCAGTTTCCCCTCTCAGTATGCGTTGGATAATATGTGTTTCGTTATTCTCCATTCTGCCTTTTAGACGCAACTCCTTGTAGTAGGTTACATTATTTCTTAAAAATATTTTTTTCGATGAAATGTGTAACCTAACACAGGACACTGCGTCTAAAGTGTACAAAGGAACAAAAATACTAATTTAAAACGAAACGAATATGATGGATTTTATTATGGTGCCTACAATTTTGGCAATTATTACTTTGGGGATTTACAAACTGTTTGAACTGTTTGTATGTAAAAAGGAGCGCTTGATACTTATTGAAAAGATGGGAGATAAGTACCAACCGGATGTGGCTTGTATGCCGAAACTTTATGGTAACTTTTCTTTTTCGGCATTGAAATTAGGATGTCTGCTGGTGGGCATGGGATTAGGGTTGTTGATAGGATTTGTTATTTGCACTTCGGCAATTCCCGGCTATTTGGATAAGGATGTGGACAATTGGCGTGTTTATCGTGAGACGGTATCTTTGGTCTATGGAGCTTGTGTGCTTTCATTTGGAGGTATCGGGCTTATCACGGCCTTTATTGCAGAGTTGAAGCTCAGTAAAAAATAATCGCTGGAATTTAGGAATTTTCTTATGATAAAAAAGAGTTGTCAGTTATTGGCGACTTTTTTTGTATTGAGGGAGAACCTTAAGGATTATCTGTGTGTTACTATATAAGTAAATAACCTAAACCAGATAAGAATATGGATAAAAAAGAAGAAAAAGCTCTCGAAGATAAGAGTATGATGCAGAAAAATGCAGAAGAAACATTACCCGGACGACAATTGGGTTTATATTCCAAAGTCGATAAGAAAGAAGTGCGCAATATGGTTTCGGAGATAAATCCGGATAAGAATAGTTTGGGCAGTAGAGGATAGTTTTGGTTTTATTGACTACCTTTGGATAAGATAAGCTGCATTTCGGCAGAACTTTTTCATGCAAGCATGGAAGTTCTGCATTCAATTTGCATTATCTTTGCAGAACATTAGCCTTTCAGCTATATTGTAATGTTTAAAAATGTAGAATAATGAAGACGAAAAAACGTAGGGATGCCTTGGCGGCATTCAAGGAAGCGAATCGCTTGATAGAGATGGAACGCAATGGTGGACGTTGGATTGCAAAAGATCGTCCGCATAAGAACAAGAAAAAGTATTGTCGTAAAGATAGTAAGAAAGAGTTGTCACGTATGATCGATGGCAGCTCTTTTGTTTTATATCACTCTTTTTGCTAACTTCGTCCTCTCTAAAATAAAAAACTATGTTTCGTAAACTTGTAGCAATAGAACCCGTAAGTCTGATTCCGTCAGCAGAAAAAACACTGCATTCGTATGCAGAAAAGGTAGTGATGTACCCTGATGTTCCGGCAGGGGATGATGAAATAGTAACCCGTATCGGAGATGCCGATGCTGTGCTATTGAGTTATACTTCACAAATAAACAGGAGTGTGCTTGAGAAGTGTCCGAATATAAGGTATATCGGTATGTGCTGCTCGCTGTATTCGCAGGAGAGTGCCAATGTAGACATTCGTTATGCGAACGAACGGGGGATTACTGTAACCGGTATCCGGGATTATGGGGATGAAGGTGTGGTGGAATATGTAGTCAGCGAACTGGTGCGTTGTCTGCATGGATTTGGTCAGGAACCATGGGAGGAAATGCCCCGGGAGATCACAGGACTGAAAGTAGGTGTCATAGGATTGGGCAAATCCGGTGGTATGATTGCCGATGCATTGAAATTCTTTGGGGCGGATATCGCTTATTTTGCCCGTAGTGAAAAAGAGGATGCGGCTGCCAAAGGATATCGTTTCTTACCCTTGAGGGAACTTCTTTCTCAGAGTGAAGTCGTTTTCTGTTGTCTCAATAAGAATACAGTCCTGCTGCATGAGGCTGAGTTTGAACAACTCGGAAATAAAAAGATATTGTTCAATACCGGGCTGTCTCCAGCGTGGGATGAACCCGCGTTCGTTAAGTGGCTGAAAGGCGATAACCTTTGTTTTTGTGATACACTGGGAGCTTTGGGTGGAGCACATCTTTCAAGCCATCCGCATGTTCGCTGTATGCAGGTATCTACAGGCCGTACTCGTCAGGCGTTTGACCGCCTGAGCGAGAAAGTACTGGCCAATATAGAAGCATATAGCCGATAATGTAATCAGAAGAATACAATCGGTGATGTTATGTTAAGCAGGGTGTTCACAACAGACCACCCTGCTATTTCAGCAGTGGCGCTGTACACATCAATTACGGCATGCACCTGATCGTTCTTTATTTCCACTCTTTGAGTGTCTCCCACGAATCCGGGAGTGGATTGCATGGACATTTCCATATTCTCCGGGCCGACGGAGGCCAGTGAAGCAGCAACGGCTACATTGACTTTTGTTGGGAACATGGCTATGGCTTCGGTAGCATTTCCTGAGAAGACAACACGTTGCTCCGTTTGCAATGTCTCATCATATACAGCTGTTCCCTTCAGGGCATCAGGACCTTTTTCATTAAAGAATTTAGCTTTTGCATTTCCCATTAAAGAAGCTGTCCGCAGAACATCGAAACCGCCCGTAGCACCGGAAACGATGTACACACGCGTACCGTTCGCTTTGGCAGTCTCCATCACTTCCTGATAGAAAGCAGTGTCTGCCAGAGCACCGATAGACAAGGTGACGATGGAAGTACCGTTCTTCAGGGCGGGTAATGCAAACTCTTTCATGGCAGCAGGAGAAGCTGCTTCTACCAGATAATCCGGTTTCAGTGCCAGTAAATCTTCCGGGGTTGTACATGCTACGCAGGATTTCCCGTGTTGCTGCATTTTACTAACTATACGCTCAGCTTTTTCTGCTGTACGTGAGTAAACTCCAACTAAATCATATTCCGGCAACAAGCCATTAACAACTGCATCCGAAACTATTCCGGCCAGTCGTCCACATCCGACAATAACTAATTTTTTCATGGGGCAAAGATACCGCTTATTCATATAATCTCCAAAAACGCACGATGAGCTTATTCCGTATTTGGGTGGATAGCATAAATGTTGTACTTTTGTGGGAAAGAAGAATCATTTATAACTTATGGGACGAAAAGAAGAATATAAATTGCAGAATGAGCAGTACCTGGAGGCTTTGCGTGCAGAGAATGATATCCGGGAACTGCCTTGCGGAATTCTATATCGGGTCTTGGAAGAAGGGAATGGCGGCAATACTCCCCGTTTGAATAGCATCGTAACTGTGCATTATAAAGGCACTTTGATAAATGGCCGCGAGTTCGATAACTCCTGGAAACGGAATTACCCTGAGGCTTTTCGTCTGAATGAAGTCATTGAAGGCTGGCAGATAGCCCTGCAACGAATGCATGTAGGAGATCATTGGATTGTTTATATTCCTTATGCAATGGGATATGGTACACGTAGCAGTGGTCCTATTCCTGCTTTCTCTACTTTGGTGTTTGACGTCCAGCTATTGGGAATTGCGTAAATACGGACTAATTATGAAAATACTGATTATCAACGGAAGTCCCCGCAAGCAAGGACATATCTCGAAAATGCTGCAATTGATGGAAACGGAAGCCCGGGCGAATGGTGACGAAGTTACTGTGATTAGAGTGGCTGACCTGCAAATCCGTCCTTGCATCGGCTGTATGAGTTGCCGTGAGAAACTGAAATGTTGTTTGCCCGAGGATGATGCACAACGTGTGCTGAAGCAGATAGAAGAAGCACAGGCACTGATAATCGGTGCTCCCTGCTATTGGGGAAACCTGCCGGGACAACTGAAAGTGATGTTCGACCGCATCGTTTACGGAATGATGGGAGAGACCTCACGAGGTATTCCTATCGGCCTGCATAAAGGTAAAAAGTCAGTTATCGTAAGCACTTGCACTACTCCATATCCTTTCAATATATTCTTTAATCAGACAAGAGGAGTAGTAAAAGCGCTGAAAGAAATCCTGAAATGGAGCGGCTTTAAAGTTGTTTCAGCCATCGAGAAAGGCGGAACGAAACAACATCCCGGACTGACGGAAAGGGAAATGAAACGTTGTCGCAGAGTGATACATAAACTCTGATACGGAGACACACTTGCTTCTAATCATTTATTTCTTGCAAATATACTCGACTGTTTGCTGTATGTTTTTGCGTGCAACTTCCGGTCTCATGGCTTCTTCTAACGATATGAATGGAGGGTTAACAGAGAAGACCCCTTCAAACCCGGCTTGTTGTAATTCATCCGAATCTTCTATATTGCCGGCTAACAGGATTACCGGAATATTTTGTTTCCGGGCTTTAGCAAGTATGCCGGAAGGAACTTTTCCCATCAATGTTTGTCGGTCAGCTTTTCCTTCTCCGGTAATGATCAGGTCAGCGCTTTTTATTTTATTACTGAAGTCAAGAGCTTCCAGCATCAGTTGTATGCCGGGTTTCAGTTCCGCATTCAGGAAAGCCAGCAGACTACCGCCCATACCTCCGGCGGCACCGGCTCCGGGATGATGGGAAATATCTTTTTCCGTCGTATGGCAGATGACTTTTGCAAAGTTTTGCAGCCCTGCATCCAATGCCTCTACCATTTCCCGGTCTGCTCCTTTTTGAGGTGCAAAGACATAAGCCGCTCCTTCGGGACCATAGAATGGATTTTGTACATCGCAGGCAACAGTAAATCGGCAACTGTTTAAAGCCGGATGGACAAGAGTAGTGTCTACATGTGCTACTTTAATTAATACTTCTCCATTACCTGTCTCTAGTTCTGTACCCTCCTTGTCTAAAAAACGAAAGCCTAATGCCTGAAGCATTCCCAGTCCTGCATCATTGGTTGCACTGCCACCAATGCCAATGATAAAGTTGCGGCAACCACGTTCCAGAGCATCACGAATGATTTCTCCCGTGCCGTAAGTGGTAGTCAGCATCGGGTTTCTTTTTTCCGGCGGAACTAAAGGCAATCCGCTGATGCTTGCCATTTCTATGAAAGCTGTTTCCCCATTTTCGGAAATGCCGTAATAAGTATTGCGCCACCTCATCAATGGATCGTGGGCGGAGATCGGAACTTCCTGACCGTTGGTTGCCATAATCAGTACATCCAGCATTCCTTCGCCCCCATCGGCTATGGGCAGGCAGATAACTTCACATTCCGGGTATACGGAACGAATACCCTCGGCAGCTGCTTTTCCAGCTTCTGCCGAGGGTAAACATCCTTTAAAGGAGTCAATAGCTATGACTACTTTCTTCATATATTTAGATTTCCTCTATGTCTTCTATATCTTCCAGTTTGGCTTCGGCTTTTGCTTCTGTCTTTGTCAATTTCTTGGTGTTGTTGGCAATGACGGCCAATGCGCGATATAACTCGGCAAGCAGGCGTGCGAACACCACAATCAGGAAGCCGTATATAGGCATCAGGAAGAACATACCGGAAGGTATCGGCAGTATGTATTTGATTTCATTGGCAGCAAAGATTGCAATAACCACCGAACACAGTGTACCGATGACACCGATATAAAGTCCCAGCCATTCACCCACCGTCTGTGTCAGGTGCGATACAACAGGAATGGCAATGAATTCATTTTCTTTCTGGATAGCTTCTTTCAGTTTGTTTTTCCGGTTCATCCAGAGCAGATAGCTTCCCCATGCTCCTGCGCAAAGGATAATGAACAGCAGAATGAAAGCAAGGATTAATTTCCCTTCGGCATATTTGAAGAAGTCCATCTCGATGACCTTTGCCAGTATAAAGATAGGAAACAGCAAGTTCAATACGGCAAAGATGACGTAGAGCCAGCGGAAGGGTTCGCGGAAGAAACGACCATTGTCGATGTAACCCAGCAGAGGGTCGAGAAAGGTAAACAGCTTGTTGTTCATAGTGATAAATGTTACTTATGGGAGGGCCTTGCATGCTAAGATTATCAGTATGAGGCCCTGATACATACTCATAATCAGACTTTTTCTATGGAATGCGTCGTACTTTTGACAAACTTACGAAAAGCCTTCGAGAAAGACGAATAAAATTGGAAAATATTATTGAATGGCTTGAATATAAAGCGGTGATGAGGATGGACGATGACAATAGATAAGAAGAAAGAATGCAAAGTAAAGAGGGTTCAGACAAATAGTTGGGTTTTAATATTTTTCTGTGCGAAAAATATGGATATTGAGAAATTACGTCAAAAAACACTCAATCTTATGAACATGGCAAGCTCGTGCCACAAGACCCTAATGATGAACTTGCCTCTGTTTTGCTCGAACGGATTAAGGTAGAAAAAGAGCGTCTTATCAAAGAG
>ERZ791903.77-NODE-77-length-152907-cov-4.901153_pt1 | contig 152907 bp, 158 predicted proteins | sample MGYA00510148_ERZ791903 | MGnify/ENA primary metagenome ERZ791903 (study PRJEB30046, sample SAMN00792080) | human gut metagenome | study: EMG produced TPA metagenomics assembly of the A metagenome-wide association study of gut microbiota in type 2... | reverse complement strand
GAAGCATCTGGATTTTGGAGTTTTATCTTACGTACTTCTATCGCAAGGGAGCTTGTTCACTTGCGCAGAATTCACGAACGACAAAATCTTCCAGCGCATCGCGCGACAGATGCGAAGCATCTGGATTTTGGAGTTATTATTTAAGATTGGAGGCTTCCTATGATATTTAACACAGGCTCTGCATTGCTGGATGCCATTGTACTTGCCGTGGTGGAGCATTCTGCCGAAGGAACCTACGGATACAAAATCACACAGGATGTCCGTTCTGTCATTGACGTATCCGAATCGACACTCTATCCGGTTCTGCGACGGCTGCAAAAGGATGATTGTCTCTCTGTGTATGATCAGGAATGCGGCGGCAGAAACCGCCGTTACTATAAAATCACAGAAAGGGGCAGGGTACAGCTTAACCTCTACCGACAGGAATGGCACAACTACACACATAAGATCAATCAGCTTCTTCTGGAACAAACTGACACAACCATAGATCAAGGAAAGAAATGAGGAGAAATATGACAAAATATGAATTTCTAGGCGACTTAAGCCGTTTGCTGAAAGACCTGCCCGAAGAAGAACGGAAGCAGGCACTTCATTATTATGAAGATTACTTTGCTGATGCAGGTGAGGACAATGAACAGGAAGTTCTGAACGAGCTGGGCTCTCCTGAAAATATCGCGGAGCTGATCAAGGCAGATTCCCCGGATGAGATCACATACGGGGATGGTGCAAGCACTCATGCTACCGCTCCATTGCAGCCATATAAAGCAGCCGGGCCGGAGCACTCTGAAAATGTCTCCGGCAATGCATCCGATGTCACTCCGGATAGCACTCAAAATGACCGCTCCCAATCTGATAACAACTGGCACAGCATGACCGGAGATCCTTCCGGCAATCAACACATGAACGGAGATTCTTCCGGCAATCAACAGTCAAACACCGGATATACGAACGGTAGTGCAAGCCACAGCAACGCTTCCGGTGCAAACCAGTCAACCTGTAGCCGATCTTCCGGTTTATTCTCCGGCATGGATAATACCAATCTGATCATTATGATCATTGTCCTTGTTGTCACTTCTCCAATCTGGGGATCTGCGCTGCTCGGCATTGCCAGCTTCCTTCTGGGACTGCTTGGAGCGCTGGTCGGCATTTTTGCTGCACTGGTCTTAGGCGGCGGTGGATCTGCAATTAGCGGAATCGTTGCCATCGTAGCCGGATTTATTGCACTGTTTGCCGGACACGCTGCAAGTGGTGTTCTGACCATTGGCATTGGCTGTCTTCTGTTTTCACTCGGAAGTGCCTTCTGCTACCTCGGTGTTTTTCTTGCCATCCGTCTTATTCCACTGCTCTGGCGCCAGCTCGGACGGCTTTGGGACTGGTGCCGCATCAAATTACTTGGAAAGGAGGCGTCTTGCTAATCGTTGGCAAGACACGTGAAAGCTATGAAAAAGAGAGATAAATTTCTGCTTGCTTTATCCTGCATTTTCCTGATCGGTATCCTCTGCCTGATTGCCGGGATCAGCATGGGAGGAACATTATTTGCTTTTCGGTTGAATCAAAATATCAATCCAAAATACACACAAAATGGTACTTTCACTCTCTCAGAAAAGGACTCAGGCTTAATCACCGGCATTGATTTTGATTTCCACTGTCAGGATATTACCATCCAAAGGGGTGACACCTGTTCTATCCAGCCGGATGATGATACCGACAGCCTGGAAAGCAAATATTACTCCTATATCAAGGACAATGTCTGGCATATTGAAACACCGAATTTCTCCAATGCAACGATCACTTTTCTGGATCACACAGTACGTATTCCGTTTCTGTCAAAAAACTGGGATTCCGATGTTTCCTATACGATCACTCTGCCTCTGGAGAAACATTTTGACCGTGCCAATATTTCGATTGCCGCAGGTGACTGTGAAATTGATGATGCTCTGACCGCCGATAACACCACGCTCAAGGTAGGTGCCGGTTCTCTGGATATGACAGGGCTTACGGCGAAACAGTTAAGCATAAAGATCGGTGCCGGCGATGGTACAATCGATAAGATCCATGTATCCGATCACTGTACAACAAAGGTTGGTGTTGGTGATCTGGAGCTTGGAGACACCGATAACAGCCCCGGCGAAAATAAGATCAACAACCTGAACTCCAAAACAGCCGTTGGCAATACCGATATTGCGGCAAAACTTACCGGAACAAATCAACTGGAATGTGCAACCGGCGATCTGAGTCTCCTGCTGCCGGGTTCTAAGAGCAATTATAATTTCACCAGTCACTCCTCTATGGGGGATATCTGTTTTGGAGATAGCACGAAAGACGATTCCTCCACAGACGTTTATGGTGATATCAGTCTCAAGTGTAGTCTTGGTGATATCGATGTTGATTTTGAGCGATCATGAGTATTATTGAAAAGCCGCATTATCAATAATATTCTCAGGCTTCGAATAATCGGTATTTGAAATTTAAGGAATATATAAATAAAATTGCTTAAACCCGATAAGATCCACTTTCATTGGATATCCAGTGAAAGTGGATCTTATTATTCTCACGTTCTAAGCGATTTTCTATCAAGGGGAAGTTTTACAATTTTCCAGGCTTTCTCTTACTGTTCGCTGTGCCAATGCAGCCGGTGAAGCTGCCCGTTTCTCTCCGCCTCCATGAAATTATTCTGACGAAGTGACTCATATAATACGATCGCCACGGAATTGGAAAGGTTCAGAGAGCGGATCTTGTGATTCATCGGAATACGGATCGCATTCTCTTCGTTATCAACAAGAATCTCCTCCGGAATCCCTGCACTCTCCTTACCAAACATAATATATGCGTTCGGTGGATATGTGACATCCGTATATGTCTGATGCGCCTTTGTGGTCGCCATATACATGTTACCGGCTGCATCCGGATTCTTCTGAAGGAAGTCCTCGTAACAGTCATAAACCGTAACATCTAACTCATTCCAATAGTCCAGTCCGGCACGCTTGAGCATCTTGTCATTGATCTGAAAGCCCATCGGCTCGATCAGATGCAGTCTTGAACCGGTCGCACAGCAGGTACGTCCTATATTTCCTGTATTCGCCGGTATCTCCGGCTCAAGAAGTACAATATTCATCACGTTACCGCCCCCCTTATTTCCTATGACGGTCGATAAAGTTCTGCATACGTCCGAGAGCAATCTTTAAGTCGTCAATGGAATACGCATAGGAAATACGAAGAAATCCCTCGCCACATTGACCAAATGCCGTTCCCGGTACGACAGCGACCTTTTCTTCCTGTAACAGCTTCGTTGCAAACTCATCCGAGGTCATGCCAAACTCTTTGATGCTTGGAAATACATAAAATGCGCCAAACGGCTCGAAGCACTTCAGTCCCATATCGCGGAAGGCTTTCATCAGATAATTTCTGCGCTGATTATATGCCATTCTCATGCGCTCTACATCAGCATCGCCGTCACGAACAGCACTGATTGCCGCATACTGGCTCAACGTCGGCGCACACATAATGGCAAACTGATGGATCTTGAGCATCTGCTTAATGATCGCCTGTGGTCCACAGGCATATCCGAGACGCCATCCTGTCATCGCATAGGATTTGGAAAATCCGTTGATCACGATCGTTCTCTCCTGCATACCCGGAAGCGATGCGATCGACACATGATCTCCACTGTATGTCAATTCGGAATAAATCTCATCGGAAATTACAAACAGATCATGCTCCCGTACGACCTCTGCAATATCCTCCAGATCCTCCCTTGTCATGATCGCACCGGTCGGATTGTTCGGGAACGGCATGATCAGGATCTTTGTCTTGTCTGTAATCGCATCCAGAAGCTGCTGCTTCTTAAGCTTAAACTCATCCTCTTCCTTCAGCTCGATGATCTTTGGCACACCATCTGCCAGAACGATACACGGCTCATAGGACACATAGCTCGGCTGTGGCAGTAAAACCTCATCACCCGGATCAAGCATTGCACGGAGTGCTCCGTCAATCGCCTCACTACCGCCTACGGTCAGATAAATCTCCCTCTTAGGATCATAGGAAAGCTGAAAACGTCGTTTCAGATAATTGGCAATCTCTTCCTTCAACTCTTTCAAACCTGCGTTTGATGTATAAAACGTCCTTCCCTGCTCCAAAGAATAGATACCCTCCTCACGGATATGCCATGGTGTATCGAAATCAGGCTCACCCACACCGAGGGAGATCGCATCCTTCATCTCACTGACGATGTCAAAAAACTTGCGGATACCGGAAGGCTCAATAGACTGTACTTTCTTAGATAATGGGTCTCTCATGGGGTAATCAACATCCTTTCTGAATCGTGCTTTTCATCGGTCATGATCAGACCATGCTCCTTGTATTTCTTCAGTACAAAATAAGTTGCGGTGCTTGTGATGTACTCCAGAGTAGACAGCTTCTCTGTCACAAAACGGGAAACCTCTTTCATACTCTTTCCCTCAATGATCACAGTAAGATCAAAGCTGCCGGACATCAGATAAACGCTCTCTACCTCTTCAAACTTGTAGATACGCTCTGCTACCTTATTGAATCCCATGTCGCGCTGTGGTGTTACCTTCACCTCAATAAGAGCTGTAACCTTTTCACAGTCTGTTCTGTCCCAGTTAATAAGTGTCGGATAGCCACAGATGACCTTATTATCCTCCATCTCCTTGATCTCATGCTCAATTGTATCTGTGCCTGTATTTAACATGGCCGCCAGATCTTCTGTGGAACGACGGCTGTTCATGCTGATCGCATCTAAAATCTGTTTCTTGATCATAATTACCTCCATTAATCCTTCAATAAATAATCACCTGTATAACGGGCTACTGATATATCTTATAAAGCTGATCGCTGCCTGCCGGCTCCAGAAAACGTGTCTCCCCGCCGCTGCGTATGATACGGTCATTGCCCTCTGTGGCTCTGCCGATCACGGCAGCCGGAATGCCATGCTCTGCCAGCCGGTCCACCAGCATATTTCCGTGAGGAGTTCCTATCAGCATACATCCGCTGGATATCAGCATGTATGGATTGATATCATAAAACTCACACAACTCGATCGTCTCCTGACGGATCGGTATCTTGTCCAGATCAGCTATGATTCCTACGCCGGATGCCTCTCCTACTTCCCACAATGCACCATAAATGCCGCCCTCTGTGACATCATGCATTGCCGTGACACCGGCATCCACCGCGACTGCGGCCTCCGGTACCACCGAAATATACTCTCTCATCGCTGCTGCCGCATCAATGAGCTGCTCCGGAATCCTTGTCAGAAGCTCCTCGCGCTTCTCTTCCGCAATGATCGATGTTCCTTCCAGTCCTGCCCATTTTGTCATGACCAGATCATCTCCCGGCTGAAGACCGCCGGTAGAAACAAGCTTATCCTTATGCACCTTGCCAACACCTGTAACCGTGATCACCGGACGATTAACCACATCGGAAATCTCCGTATGACCTCCCATCACCTCGATGTGAAGGCTATTCGCTGCAAGAATGATCTCCTCCATAAGATCATGCAACTTCTTCTCTCTGGTACGCGGAGGCAGGATCACACAGGTCAGAATACCAACCGGCTCTGCCCCGCTGGATGCAATATCATTGGCAGTGATATGTACCGCCAGTGTCCCCATGCCCTTTGATGCACCTGTAATGGGATCGGTGGAAAATACAAGCACCTCATCCTCTGCTGTCTCAATTGCGGAGCAATCCTCTCCCACTCCGGGATGCAGCAGCACTTCCGGGCGAAGATGCTTGATCTGTTTAAAAACCGCTCTTTTCAGTACATTCTCGGGTACCTTTCCAATTTCCATGACGAAACCTCATTTCTATTTAATCTGCAGGCATTACGATGCTTTCCTGCTGCCGGTGTTTGTTGTTTTCTTGGTGCTGCTTTTCGTATTATTGGGGGTGCTTTCTGAAGTCGTTTTACTGCCGGATACGGAAGTGGTACTCTTCTTCGCCGTATTGCTCTTTGTGGCAGCCGATTTCTTCGCAGCAGACGGTGCTTTCGTTCTGGATGGTCTGACTGTCGTTGACGGCTTCTTCGTCGCTGACGGTGCCGCTGTTCCTGCCGGCTTCTTTGAACCTGCCGAAGCTGAAGCAGATGGCGCTGCCGTCGCCGGCTGCTTTCCTACCGTAACATATTGCGGTGACGCATTATAGGCACTGGTATTGACCTGTACCTTTTCTGTCTGGACACCGTTGACCTTGACAATCTTCCAGAGCTTCGCCTTGTATCCCACATGAGCAGACTGTGTCACAGAACGATAGCTTGCCGGAAGCGTCGGATCCTCCGTGACAACCTCCTCGCCCGGCTCGATCGTGTCCGTCACCTCAGACTCAAACGAAATCTCTCTGCCGGCTTCTCTCGTCTCGTGACCATATACACGAAAGCTTAAGATGCCGCCGGATGCGTTCCCCATAATATATACCGGATAATCCGTATTGTTCTTGAACTTGAAATCCTTATAATCGCCGGAGATCGCAGCATCTCTTGAAACCGGTACATAGCCTACCACCATCGAATGCGGAGAGCGTTCAACTACCTTAAGCTCTGCATTGAGTACCGCATTGTAAAGCGTTGTGGATACCTGGCAGACACCTCCGCCGATACCGGAAACAACCTTTCCGCTGGAATACTCAGGTGCCGCTTTATATCCATTCTCCTCGGTTCTGTCCTTGATCACCTTGATCGTTGAAAAGGTCTTACCCGGATAGATAACCGTACCGTTGATCCTGCCCGCTGCCGTCGCAACATTGCTGGAACGCTCTACCTGATAGGTTGCATACGTTGTCGAATACTTGCCAAGCAGATCCGTACACTGGGATGCCTCCTCTCTGGTAAACTTCGGCTCCGTAACCTCCACATCTGCGGTCACATCCAAAGCATCGGCATTCTCTGCTTTCTTACTGAGAAGAGTCTTCTGTATTGCCTCCATCGTCGTGTCTGTCTGTACCTCAAGACCTTCCTTGGACTTCGTCGCCTTCAATGCCCCGTTCTTAAACTTCAGCCGGGAATCCTTCGCCTTAATATCATATACGGAACACTTTGTCTCCACAAAGTTCTTCAGCGTATCCTCATTCACCTTGGTCTCGAGCGCAATATCACGCTTTCCCGCCTCTGCCTTACGAATCTCCTGAAACTTCTCCCAAAGATTGCCCTTCTTACCAATCTGAAGTGCCTCTGCGGCATAATCGCCCTCTGCAATCTCAAGACCTGCCTCTGCGGCTGTGGCTTCGATCTGATTCTCCTGTACTGTCACAACCAGCTTCTGCTGCCGGCGTTTTGCTATATAATCATCCACCTTCTTCTGCGCCTGCTCCTGCGTCAAGCCGCCAACATCCAGACTTCCTATGGATATCCCGTCACAGATCAGGTTCTTATTGCCAAAATTATCCTTCGCAAACAGCGTCACAATCCCTGCAATGCCGACTACTGCTATACATCCAATCACAAAAAAAGCTGTCAATACTTTATTCTTTCTCATAATCTCGTCTCATCCTTACTTTTGCTTATTCCTATATTTTAATCATATTGGCGGCAAATCGCAAGTCAAAGATTCCCTCTGTATTTGACAATTTTTCGTACATTCTGTATATTGAAAAAAGTCCATATGAAAAAAGCAGATGAGACCATCTGCTGATTTATACGTTCATATTAAGCTAAGTATCCGAGAACCATAGGAAGCACCATGGCAATGATAAGTAACACACAAATAACAACGGCAATTCTCTGCTGATTTTTTTTGTTAAAAAAGTTCATACTGCTCTCCTTTCTTTGATTCGATATTGCACAAATGAAACCACACCACCACAGGGAGGAATGATGTCTTATGCCAATTTTTCTCATATTCTTTATTCTATTCGTTATATGGTTGAACGTCAAGACCAAACGTGGTCAAAATAATAACTCCGAATGGGATACCGACTACTGGGAAAAGGAGCGCGAAGCTAATTTTGTCCGCCGGAAAGATATCAGTGGTCTTGACTATATCACGATCTCCGAGGATGAGCTTCCGTTCTCCGATACGGCAGAGGGCGAGGAAAAATATCGTGAGGATCAGGTACGCCGCATCCTCTCCTCCAAGATCATCAACCTGTCCGGCATGAGCAATACCGATATCAAGCTCACCTACGGAACCGCTAATTTCCCGGAGCTGTCCAAATATGATCAGAATTATCTTCTTCTGATCCGCAATCTCGGCATGTGGGGAAGCTATCTGCACCATAACTGTGACGGTCAGGACGAACGTGCCAGACAGATCCTGGAGCGTGCCATCGAGCTTGGCAGCGACATCAGGGACACCTATGTGTCCCTCGCCGAAATTTATCTGGATGCCGGACAGCCGGAAAAGGTTCAGGAACTCATCCACCATGTTGAGAAGTCCGATTTCGATCTGAAGGATTCTCTCTTACGTTCCCTGAAAAACCTCCTGAACACCCTCTAAAACAAACCCTTATATGGATTATCTCTTGCCTCGCTCCATTCCCCGCTGCGCTCCTCGTAAATCTGACAAAGCCAGTCGTATGCCTCATCCAGACCTTCCTCCGTATAAACAAAATCCCGGATGGTCTTCTTATCCGGATCTGTCTTCTCAAAGCAGAACGGCTCCGGCCAGATCGTTGTCCGAAGCACCGGCTCTGCCTCCTCGTTCTCCGGATCCCTGTACTGTTCCAGCTGATAGCGCATTCCCTGAAAGCTTGCCTTTAATACCGCCTTCTTGTTATAAAAAGATTTGATATCATATAATGATTTTCTTGTATTCATCGTATTCCTCCAAATGACACCGGTCATCGTTTTACCATTCTCGTCGGTTTCCGGCTGTATTACAGTCACTTTCCCATATAAAGAAAAAGGAAGCACCTGTGTTTTGTCCTTGATCCACGCTACATCACAAGCATATTCCTGTATAACGAAAAAATCCCATAAAAATGTCAGTCATTTTTATGGGATCGGTTAGCAGGGGTGGAAGGAATCGAACCCTCCTCTGGAGTTTTGGAGACTCTTATTCTACCGATGAACTACACCCCTGAATCGTAGTGGCAAATTCACACTGCCTGTCCAGTATACTATCCGGTCTCCGTTTTGTCAAGCCCTGTTTTTAAGTTTAACGACTATTTTGCGTCGTTTTATTTTGTTTCGCCTTCTCCCCGGATTCATTTCCGAAGTTCCAGCGATAATGACCAACAATATCACTGCGGCGTTCGAGAATATCCTGCTCATAGCTTCTCTGCCATGGACTGTAGTGGTGGATTACATACGGCACCCCATTTTTATTTCTCTTGTCCGAAACGATTCCGATATGTTTTCGGAATATAACGATGTCGCCGCCCTGCCATTCCTCCACATCCGATACATCGGTTGCCAGACTCTGCGCATGTCTGCCAAAATACACCTGCAGATTCTTCACACGGCGATAATCAATATTAGGATCCGGCTGATCGATATCGTAAGCGTCCGTATGCTGTTCCACGTCCTTTGCCACAAGCCGCATCAGATCATAGCCGGCTGCTTTCATAGCAAAAGCAACCACGTCCGTACATACCCCGTAGCCATCATCCGGATAACCACCGTTGTAATATTGACTCTTATATTTCGGCTTTGTCGCCACGTAGTCCAGTGCTCCCTTAAGAATATCCGTCTGATCATCTATGCCATCCTTGTCCTGATCCGTTTCGCTGTGAAACTGCGGAAATGTTTTCTGGTCCGACACACGTTTTCCCGCCGGACCGGTGTCTTTGCACCGAAACCATATGCCGCCGGCTGCTGCCAGTACCACTACGAAAAATATGAAAACAGGTATTATTTTATGCCTCTTCATATGTACTATGACTTCCCCTCTCATTCTTTTTCTTTATTGTGGCACTTTTTCTTAAAAAGTCAAGCGCCCCCGGCAAAACAGCCTTTTCCAAATCATTAAACATTGCATCTTCCCATTAAAATATGATACACTCATCATAACGAAAAACACAGGAAATCCACCGTACGGATGCGGTCGGACTTTCCACCTTTTGTAACAAATCGTATAGAACGGAGATTACATATGAAAATAAAATGTACGCACTGTGGCAGGAAATTTGACTACGATCTCTATGCCGGATTATGTCCTCACTGCGGCGTCTACCAGAGACAGGGATCTTCTGCATACAACAGCAGCGAAGCACAGGCACACAAGGCATCTGCATACGACAGCAGCGAAGCACAGGCACAGGGGACGTCTTCATACAACAGCAGCGAAACACAGGCGCAGGGGACGTCTTCATACAACAGCAGCGAAACACAGACACAACCACAGACTCAGCCGATGGCATCCCACCGGGAAACTGCCACCAAAAGCACTTCCGGCAAACGCCGCAACAACTGGCTCGCAACAGCCATTTTGATCGTTATTCTCGGATTCATCATCGCCGGGCCGGAGGTATTCCATACCTACCAGACCAACAAAATAGCCAAAACTCTGACTCTGTCCGAGCCGGTCACCCCGACGAAAGTCAAGCCTTCCAAGGGCTTTACGGTTTCTACGGAAAACGGAGATTTTACGGTTACATTTTCCTCCCGCGGTACCGATAACGATTCCACCTTCGAGACGCCGGAGGGATATGAAATTCTCACGGTAAAATATCACGTTACCGTTCCACAAAAGGCTCTCGACACCTTTCCGGGTCAGGCGGACGAAAATCACCTTTACACACACTGGGACAGTGACCGCATCAGTCCTTACTGTGTCACAAAGGACGACAGTTATCTCAAGCCGATCTCCAATTATGATCTATCCCGCGTCAAGCACCTGGAATACAGCGAGCTGGAGGACAACGGAACCACAGACAATATTGACAGTCAGAACGGCACACTCTCCTTCCTGATCAAGAAAAATGATTTTAAGGGGCTTCTGATCAACGAACTTGATCCGGATACAGAGGTACTTGCAAACTCTTATCTTGTCATCGGAATCCCAAAGCAAAAGAAGTAGGACACACATCAAATTATTGAATAGAAATGAGGAAAATTATGCGAGGATTCAGCTTAGGAGTCGAATGTATTGTAAAAGGACTGATGTGGATTCACAGAAAATCCGGCATCAACGGGATTCTTGTGATCGCCATACTGATCGCGCTCCCGTGCAGCATTTTCTTTTCCGAATCAAGCAGCACCCAGTACAAGTCTGGTAAAAGGTATGTGGTCACGCCTGTCTCCGACACGGAGAAGGTTGCCGAAAAGGACCTGCCGGCTTCGATCGACCGCTTTGCCGACGACTATTATAAAGTGGTTCTGCAGATCAACAACTGTTATTCCACGGAGCTTCCACATGCTCCTTATCTGACCCTGGACAATGAGAAATATTATGCGTCGTTCCGTCCGCTGGAATACTACTGCGACATCGAGAACAGCTATGATGTTATCTACTTGGAAAACTGTATTCCTGCCGGCACCACAATATCAATTCCATATTATTTCTCCGGATATGAACTGTCCGGTCATACACTTTCCGTCATGCCGCTCTCCGATGACGAGATCACCAAAAGTAACTCATTCAAACTGACCGTCCCATGATGAGATATGGGATCATTGTCAAAATGATACACCGACATCCTGATACAACGAATAATGCACTAAGACTTCCTATGCGGAATATTAAAATACGCCCATACGATTTCTTTTGTCTAATTATTTGAAAGAGCATTTTGTCTGCCAAAACGCTTGAAAATCCGCGAAATAGGACTAAAAATTGTCTTGTCACTTACGGATTTCGAAAAGACTAATTACTTTGCCGCTTTGATGTTTGATGAACACATCCTTCCGTACTCGTCCCGAGGTGGGAGTCAGATGTTTCGTAAGGCACTTGCACCCGCCGGTACTTACGCCCCATATACAAAAAACTTACATATATGTAGATATAAATCTTGTATGGGGCGTTATGTACCGCTGCGTGGTGCAGTGGTAGCGAAAGCGTGCCGACCGAAATAGCTGAGCCCACCTACGGGACTCAGTCGTTCGGATGTGTATTCATCAAAGCGTGGCAAAGTAAAGTCTTTTCAGAAATCCTACTGATCTGCGTCAATTTTTAGTCCTATTCCACGGATTAGTTTGTTTTATGAGGCAAAATGCCTATTCATTTTCCGGACAAAAGAAATCGTATGGGCGTATACGCGTTATTGGTCTAGGAAGTCTTAATAAGTAATTTTCGTTGTATCAGGATACCGGACGATTTCGGTCCATGATCCTGCCTCCGTTATCCTTCAGCCACTTTCTGCGCTGTCGGTAATCCGGCAGGATTTTTTCGACCTCCTCCCAGAAACGGGCGGAATGGTTCATTTCCTTTCGATGACAAAGTTCATGCACCACGACATAATCCAGAACTTCCTCCGGCATCAGAAGAAGCAGGCAGTTAAAGTTCAAGTTGCCTTTTCCACTGCAGCTTCCCCATCTTGTCCTCTGATTCCGTATAGTGATGCGCCCGTAGGTGACGCCAATGATCTGTGCATAATAATGAACCTTCTGCGGAATAAGCTTCATTGCCTGCGTGGCAAGTTCCTGAAGCTCCTCCTTAGAAAGTGCCTGTTCCCGGTACTGCTCCCGCAGCCGCTTTTTTTCCGCCATCTGCTGCAGATGTGCGCGGATCCAGTCATCCTTCTCCTGCACAAATGCATTAATCTCTCTTACCGGCATTCGTGCCGGTGCCCGTACGACCACCTGAAGCTCCGGCGTGATCTCAATCGCAAGACTTTTACGGCGGCTGCGGATCAGTGTAATTTCATAATCCGTATGATCCATCAATTATCTCCCTTTGTTATCTCTGTTTGTTTCTCATACGTTTCTTTTTCATGTTCACGTTATCGGTAGCATTTCTTGCAGGCACGGTAGCCCTGTCTTTTCGCTGCTTTCTTTGTCTTTTTAACCACACGTCCCCGCATGCGGCTGCAGTTCTTGCTGGTGTGATAGCACGCGCCATTGCCGGACGCCGCCACATATACATAGGATTTGGCACTTGCCGTTGTTGAATATGCCGGCGCCGCAGCGGAAGCTGAGGAAACGGTCAGACAAACCGCCAGTGCGATTGGGACAATTCTTTTGTTTATTTTGATCATGATAACCCTCCTTGTAATTTGTAAAAAGACATTGCTATACAATGCTTTTAATGATTATATATTATGTTTATTGTACCACATTTCCCAATAAAACAGGAGGGGATTTTAATTAGTTGCAAATAAAGAAAAGCCCCTAAAACTCTTGGTTTTAAGGACTTTTCGAAAATTCTTATGAAATAATTTATTATCTCTTTGTTAACGCTTGCGTAACTACAAACCGCATAAATACGGTGTTTCTTACCTCTGATGTTACCTATACGTTTCCTATAAAGATTTTCTCTTACTTCTCTGTGCTGTTTGCTCTACTCGATCTTGGCGTCGTCAAATCCCGCAGCCTTAACCGCCTCTAAATTCGCTCTTGCGTCCGCTGCACTTTCATATGTGCCAAACAGTAAAACAAACTCGTTGTCTTTTACATAAAGTCCGGTTCCTTTGTAGCCTTTCTTATGTGCCTCTCTTACCGCGTTGTTTGCCTCTGTTTTGCCCTTGAAACTCTTACCTACAACTTTATACGTTGCTTTCTTTTTAGGCACTGTGTTAGCCTCCTGCGTTGTCTCATTTCCTTTTGTTCTTGCTGCCATTATGTAACCCTCCTATTTCTTAAGATGTTTGCTTGATACGTAGCCGGTAATTCCGTTTGCAGCCACCAAATACCACTTAACGCCGCTTACCGTTGTGTAATATCCGTAGCACGCTACCTTTGTTTCTTTTTTCAGATCTCCAATGTCCGGTTTATTTTTGCCCGCTCCGGATCTGATGTTAAGTACGTCTGCGGTTACCGTATATGTTCCCGCTAACTTCTTATTGAAACTCTTTGCGCTTTCTACCTTAGCCGCTTTACTTGGTGTCTGCGGTTTGCTTTGTGTCTGCGGCTTTGTCTGTGGTTCTGCGTCATATTTTGGATAACCGAAAATAACTTTTCCTTTGTAATCCGCGATCTTGTATTTCTTCGCCTTTACTCCTCCTCCATTAGATACCACCGTAGACGCTCCGGACGTGTTGCCCTCCATTGTATAGAAATATGTGCTATCTACTTTTGTTACTAATCCGGTATGGTGGCAACCGCTAACCTTTCCATTTCTTGTAAAGAATACCTGCGATCCGTATTTTGGTTTTATTCCTAATGCTCCGTGTTTTTCGTACATACTTGCGCTCGCTACGGTGTAGTCGTCGAAATTTCCACACAAAAGGCTTTTCGCCGTCGCTACTCCGTATGCCTTATAAAAGCACCAATCTACGAACGCGTCGCACCAATACGCCGGAAAATCCATAACTGCCGGATAGATCTTGTGCATATCTCTACCATACTTTGTGTAATTGTCTTTCCCTGCGCCGTCCGTCTTTTTATCTAAGACTTTCGGATCTTTCTTGTATGCCGCGGCTGATTTCTCTAAATAGCCCTCCTCTGCTTTCGCAATCTTAATTACCTTGCTTGCATAATTTCCCATTGTTTCTGCCTCCATTCTGTAAAATAAAAGCAGGGCTTAACCCTGCTTTTCTGTGTAGTGATTGCAACGCTCTTTAATGCTGCAATTGTCGCAATTTTGATTTTTGCACACAATATCATTGATCTTATTATCTAATTTGTTGTCTGCGATTTTAAGGATCTTCACTAACCAAACCGGCACATTGTCCGGCATGATAACGTATAGGTTTTCTAAAATGCTTGTTAATTCATTGATAAGCATTACCGCCACCACGTACCAACCGATATAAACAGAAAATCCAAGATCGAATCCGATCTGCGCGCCCAATTCCGTAATTCCGTAGCCTACCATGAATGCAACGCCGATAAGAACGAAATACATAGCCTTTTTAATGATCCCTTGTAATCCGGTCTTGCTATTCCATTCCTTAAGAAAAAATGCGGCTTTGATCCAACCGGTCAAATAATCAACCACAACGGCTATCGTAAATAAAATAAGCAGCGTTGGCACTTTGTTAAAAAGCGCTGCCGCCGCCGTAATAAATGCCGACATTGTAAACCCTGCCCCTCCTATCTTGTCTGTAATTTCCATGTGTCCTGCTCCTTTCTTTGTTCTTCCTGCAATGCTCTTTCTCTGCTTGCGTCTGTGCAATGCAAAACAAAGTCGCTTATTACCTTTTCTCTAAGTCCTTTATTTGTGCAATGCGAAATTAAGCCGAAATAGCTTTGCATTGTTGCGTTTACTTCCTTAAGTGTCATTTCTCCCGCCTCATATGCTTTTACCACATACTTAATGCGTACTCGCATACGCCGCACGGTGTCTTTTCTTAGTTTGATTTCGTCTTTATTTATGATAAAGCCTACAAACTCTATATTGTGTGTTGTTGGGTTAATTGCCGTTTTGTCGTTAAGGTTAAGTTTCAAAACCCCTAATAAGAATTGCTCTATTTTCTCTTTGAACCCTACCAACTCTTTGTAATCGTCATGCAAAATTATTATATCGTCCATATATCTAACGACATAATGTAAATGCAATTCGTGTTTTATGTATTGGTCTAACTCGTTTAGATAAATATTCGCAAACATTTGTGAGGTTAAATTACCTATTGGCATACCTTTGTCGAATAACATATCTTTAAGATCTATTTCCGACGGATCCGCCCCAAGCGGCAGCCCGAACGCTCTTTTATTGGAATTTATTATCTTTTCCAATAAGGCTAATAAGTCCTTGTCCTTTATTTTCTTTACTAAAATGTGCAGCAAAACTTCGTGATCCACACGATAAAAGAACTTGGAAATGTCAAGTTTCAAGTAGTAATACTGTTTCTCTTTGCGGTCTGTCTGCCTCAACCAATATTGCAGGCGGGCGGCTGCTTTCTCCCTGCCCTTTTCTTTCCTGCAACCGTAACTATCCTCAATATATATCTTTTCGTATAGCGGGTTAAGTTTTCTGTAAACCGCCCATTGTAAGACACGATCCCTATATTGTAGTGCCATTATCAAACGTTTCTTGGGAACCGTGATATAAATAAGTCTGTAACCGCGTTGCTTATATCGTTTCGCTTGCAAATCTTCGTACAGATCTATTAAATTTTCGTCTAATTCCATATTGAAACGCATTACCTTGTTTCGCTCGGTTTTACATTCCTTTGCGTCTATGTTGGCTCCGCATAAGTTTTCGTAGTCTATAACTTCTTTGTATGTTATGTTAAATGTTTTCATAGAAAAATAGCGCCGCGCGTTACACTCCTCGACTTGCTACTAAATGTATTCGCAGCAATGTTTATTTTGCCTTTCGGCAGGGGAAAGCGCCCCTTATCTTCTCTCCGTGCTGCACGCCGGTATCGTGCCCCGGCGTGTTCTGACGTAATGAGAAAAGCGCAGAAAAAGCCCAAGTTGTCGTTGGCGTTGGATCGCGGGTTGTTCAAATTGCCGTTAGCCTCCCCGGCATTGCCCCCATTACCATAATTGCCGCCGCGGTTAAGCAACCTAACGACGCTAACCCCATTTCTTTATTTTAATTTGTTAAGCCATGATCCCAAGATTTTGCCTATCTCTATAAGTTGTGCGCTCCAATGTAATTGCTGCTTTGACGCTATCAAAATAACTCTATTATCATATCCCGGATCGGACGCAATTAGTATTAGTTGCCGCAGGTTCTTTAGCTCTGCGTCTGCCTCCTCTAATACCGCTTTCTTATGTTCTTTTGCCATTGCTCGATTGATTAACCGCATTGCCTCAAACATTGACTTTTCAATTTGCGCCCCAATAGCGTTGCCAATTCTATATTTTCTCGGGAATTGTCCGTTATTTAGCACACCGTTTCCGTAACTTATCATTTCGCGCATTTTCTTATAAAGTAATAGATCCTCTTTCGGATCCGGCGGTTTTGCATTTGCTCTGAAATTTCTTTGCATATTTCAACTCCAAATAGGCTGCGCCCTCCCGGGCGCGCCTGCAAGATAAAGGTTACTTAAGATCCTCCGGATCATAATAAGCGCAGAAAAAGCCCAAGTCGCCGTTGGCGTAGGATCGCGGGTAGCTCAAAGAGCCGTAAGCCTCCCCGGCAGAGCCCCCACGACCATAATAGCCGCCGCGGTAAAGCAACCTCTCGCCATTGTTTCTAAACCAAAATAAACCGTGTCCGGTTGTGCTTGTTGCCATTGGATAAATAGCAAGTGCCTTAAGAATATCCGGAACGTGTGCTAGTGTTACCTTTGCTTTCATGCTTGCAAAATCAATCTGACCGTATGTGTTATCGTTTTCCTGCGCGTGTTCGATTGTTGTTGATAAATAAAAGTTTGGTGTTGCTGTGCTTGGCGTTCCCGAATAGTCAAATTTAAGTGTTCCTGCCGTTCCCGGTGCAACCAATGATCCGTCCGGTAAAATTGCTTTCCACGCTGCGCTATTGGCGCTCTGATCCGTTCCGGTAATTGCTGCGTTATTATCCGCGATAACTTGTAATTCTCCGTTGTAAAGTCTGAAACCTCCAAGCCATTTGTTTACATTCCCTACAAAGTCGTTAATTCCGCCTCCCTGCATATCTGTGCTCCATGACTTGTCTCCGGTTCCGGTTAACGTTCTATTTCCTCCTGCTGACATTACGCCTCTTTCGTATGCGTGTACGTGGCTCTTGCCCTGCGCGGTATTCCCTCTTGGGTGCATATCTGCCGCTGTTAACAGATTGTGCACTAAGCCCCATTCCGCAGCCGTCATGAGGTGGAAACCTGCGCCGTTATTTTCGCAATACTGCTTTGCTTGATCGAAATTAACATTTACCGCCGGTTCTTGGTTTGGCAGGCTATACGCTCTACCGCCTTTTACCGTTGAAATGTATGCCGGTAAATAGATCTTTGGCAAGATTTTGTCGTTAATCTTAAATGCCGGGTGTGGTACGTGTGCGGATCCGATGCCCAAATCGTCCATGTATCTTAATGCGTATTCCTCGAATACAAGTGGCAGCCCTTTATCGTTCAAAATTATTTTCTGTTTTGCCTGCGCCTTAAGATCTTCGTAATTACTCATTGATATATACCTCCTCAATACTCCAAAGTGTTAATGTGCATTTTGAAATGTCGAACGCTCTTTCTTTCGGTACTGTTCCCATTTCTCCGGTTTCTTCGTTTTCCTGCTCTACGTAGTCGTACTCCTTTGGTGGAATTGTTACTTGTGCAACATATTTTTTACCCAATCCCATTACCAAGTTTCCGTCGTCGTCTGCGCAAATATCTTTTGTTATTTCTGTGTCACTCTGATATTTAGGCAATCTAATAGCAATCTGATCTCCTAACCAAAGTGTTGTGCCCTCCACTTCGTAGCCGATCTTTTTGCCCTTGTTTTTCTCAATTACCTTGATTGTCTTAGACATTATACATACCTCCTAATGCAAAATACTTAACCGTTACTCCTGCTGCCGGGCAATCTTCTACCTCGATCTTAAAGCCGTTTAACTGTCTGTCTTTAACTCCGATCGCTTTTCCTTGCACTACGTCGTCGCAATACGGAATAACCATATAGTCTAATGTGTTGCGCTGCGTTTTAAGCGCTACTGTTGCGCTTGCGGTGTTAAATGGGTATTTCTCCGTTGTTGAGATTTTGACGGATCCAACCTCTACGTATGTATTGGTTAAATCTCTGTTTGCCTGCCTCATTTGAACCGCCAAAAGATCAGCCATAACGATTGCCTCGTTTACTCCGTGTTCTAATGGGTTAAATGTCGCCCCGCTTAACGGCGTTCCCTGCTCAATGATTTTTCCCGGCATTGGTAATAACGTTATGGTGCCGTCGCTATTCTGTACCATTTTGTAAGTATTGCTTAGCGACGTCCTGCGATCCTTAAACTCCAAAAAATCAAACATTGTGCCTATCCTCCTATCCGTCTGTTTCTGTTACCGAAAAGGTAATCTTAATGCCTATCGTTGTTGTTGCTAAAGTGTCTTTCTTTGTGTTGTATGATCTGCTTACTAACACTTTGTTGTTGACGTCGTAAAGCGTTGCATTTGTGATCGTGCCGTTAATACTGTCATTTCCGTAAATATACACTGTAAAGCCGTCTGTATTGCCTACGATCTGCCCTATCGTGGCGTCATAGGTTTTGCCCCCTATGGTATAGGTTGCTCGTTTAATGATCTGTTTTGCATATGCTATTAACTCGTCTTTTAACACGTCTATGCCTCCTCTCCTGCGTATTCTTCTCCGCTACGTGCAACCGGCGCTATGCTCGCACTTTGTGTTTGCGTCAAGTTAACCTGCACGCCCTCCGTTGTAAACGTCGGTTGTGTCGTAACCTCGTCAACTGCTGCACCGCAAATTGTTTGCCCCGCTGCCGTTACCGGGTTTATATTACAAAAACCGCTTACATTGATGTTATAAGCGGTTTTGGTAATTCTTGTTATTTGGTTTTCATTTCCGCAGGTCTCTTGGTCTCCTGCTGCCCTATCGTACATTTGGTATATCTTGCTGCTAATGTTAATACCTATGTTGTAGGTTCTTTGTAGTAAAAAATCATAATATATATTTAATGGTATCTTTTCGTCTAGGATCCCGTATACAGTTTGTAGGCTGCTTGCGTCCGCATTTAACACTATTGTTAATTCGTCGTTGTCAAAATCCTTAATCAACTCTGTTGCTGCTGAATAATTTGATATGATACTCACTATAAGCGCCGTTGTTACTTTGCTCTTGTTTGCCCGGGATAACACATTTAATCGCCTATCCTCTAGTGTGTCCGTTGGTTTTGGCGTTATTTTTAACTCTTTCTCAAATCTTTCTATGCCCTCCTCGTTTGCAAGTAATATAAACATATTTGCTAATATCTGATCTACTTGTTGTGCTAATAAGTCAAATTCCGGCTGCTCTGCGGCGCATATTTCTTTCATTTCACGAATTTGACGGACTACCGGTGGTAAATACTCAACTAACATTTGTTACCTCCCCTCTCGTCGGGATCTCGTAGGCTCCAAGAACTATATTGTCTGCTAAGCCGTTTAAGTTTAATTCCTGCACATCTACTACGCCCGGCACACTCGCCATTGCCTCTGCAACTCTTAAGGCTCTGACCGTTAAATTATCCTTGCTCTCCCAAGTTTTGTTTAATTCTGTGAAATATTTTTCTATTTCCTGCTCGATCGCCGCTTTTACGTCGTCAAACTTAGCGCCGCTTTGCATTGTTATTTTTGCGCTTGCATTTATTGTTACCGCGGTTACCGGGTGTATATCTACTATATGCCAAAACGGCGCCTCTCCCTCTCCGTCTCCCTGCTTTCCGATAGGATCTATTGTTGTCTGTACCAAATTAACAACCTCTGCGTTTGGTACGCCCCACGTTGACGACATAATATAAGCGTCTATTCTCTTATGTGTCTTGGTTACCCTCACTAACTTAACCGCTGCAACTCCGGTAATGCTTGTTATCTTTGTTTTATACGACGCTCGGTTGCCGCTCATTACGCTTTCTGTGCGCTTTTCTGCTAAATATCTTTCGCGGTAAACTTCTGTGTCCTCGTCGTCCTTTGCCTCCTCGATCAATTCCACCAACTCGCCCTCTATTGTCTCGCTAATAAACTCGATCGGTAATAATTCGTCCTCGGGTTTTGTATTGCCCTCTGATCCTAATTGTTCGCATTGCAAGTAGTAATTTAACGCGCTCACCTGCCGCGTACTGATAAATGTTAGGTCTCCACACTCAAAACGCTCCCCTACCTCGAAATCCTCGTTAAATCTCGCAAGCCATACCGCAGCCGTCGCGGTTTTAATTGGTATATTATCTTGTGTTCCGAAAATAATTAAATGTTCTCTATCGCAGGTTAGCGGGCTGCCGTTCTCGTCTGCAACTTCCAAATTGCTATATAATTCCTCTATTTCCGCCGCTGCCGGTGCTAATGCGAATGCTGTTAAGGTTCCCTCGTCTTTGGATATGTCCGTACTTATTCTGTCTTTCATATCCTCTAACACGGTGTCATAATCTTTGTTATATTCCATTACGCTACCTCCGTTTCGTATGTCTCGCTTACTTCCTCGTCGTATATCGTCGTTACTGTTACCGTTGTGCTTAAACGTCCTAACCTATATGTCGCATTTGTAACCTCCACCTGCTCTATGTAGTCATTTACTAATAAGCATTCCTTAATCATTCTGCCTATTTCGCTTTCCAAATGTTCTGCGCTATATCCTTTGCCGTATAGATCCTCTATCTCGCTGCCATATTGCCAACTGCATATAAAATATCTATACCGCGCCACTTGTAGCGCTATATAGATCCATACTTTTATAGCCTCTATGCCCTCTACTACTATTCCGGTTAACTGTCCGGTTGTAAAATCAATTCCAAATTCGTGCGGTGTTTCTAAATCGTCTGCTAATTCTTCCGTTATTTCCTCGTCCTCGATATATGCCGGAAACAATCCCATTTATACCACCTCCACTAATTTTTCAATTATTACGTATTGTTCGTCGCTTAATCTATATACTAATACTAGGTCGCCTTTTTTCAGTTTCCCATGTATTTTTATTTTCGTGTTTGTTGACGTGACGCTTTTGTCCTCTATGTCTATTTTTTTCTCATATTCCGTTAAATGTTCTGCGATTAGCAGGTCGTCCGCGTCTAACTTAAGATCTCCGATCTTGCAGGTTTTCGCGCTTGTCATTTCTCCTAATTGCAAAGAGGCGGGATTGTTTACCGCCCCTTGCTCTCTCATCATTTTAATAATTCGCTCGTAGCCGTTCATATCCTGCCTCCTTATTTCTTTACGTTCGGGCTATATACATAGCCGCTTTTTCCTCCACTTGTACCGTGATACCACGCCGTACCGCTTACATATTCGTATTTACCGTCGCATACGAATTTATCGCCTTTCTTAAGTGTCGCAACGCTTTTTGCGCTGCGTCCTGCTGCCGCTCGCATGATTGACTTTGTTGTTATTACCGTATATGTTCCGGATAGGCTCTTGTTGCCTCCTTTTCCGGTTTTCTTTTTCTTCTCGCTGCCCTCCTCGTCTTTCTTATCCATTATATTTTTGAAAGATAATTCTAGGTTCATGGTGTGGCGCCCGCTCTCCCATGTATGGCTATCGTTTTGGATCCAAAATATGCCCTTAAGCCCTGTTGCTGTGTCTGTCACTTTAACTGCATTTCCGGATATGCACTTTATATTTCCGTCAATCGTGCTTACGTTCACTTTCTTTTCTATACCGTTAAGCATATTCTTAGCCGCCGTCTGTGCGTTGACTCCTTTTTCTTTTGTATATACGCTCTGATATATTCCGTATCGCTTAATGTGTGCCGCATTCTTTACCACGCCCACTTGTTTTCCTTTGTCATTGTATATCTTTACTTGGTCTACCATGTTTTCTATGGTTTCCTCGTATGACGCCTCCGACAAATTCTTGTACTCGTCTAACTCGTAATTGTTTACTGTTGCTCCTTTTGCTTTTACGCACAACTTTTTACCGCTCATGTACGCCATGTACTTTTTACCGGTTGATCTCGACGCCTTTGTATAAGCCGTCATTATAATATCGTATAGGCTGCTATCGTCTATAATCAACTTCTTAATAACTTTCTTTGTTGCTACGATAGATCCGGTTGTAATTCCGTATTTTTTGCATAGTTCTTTCGTGATAGCCTCCGCCGTCTTATTCTTAAATTTTTGTTTATGATTGATCCTTAATAAGTGATCCAATAGGTCGCGTGCTTTATATGATACTGTTCCTATCTCGTCTCGCTTTTCGCTCGTTTGTACTTCTCCGTAAAATATAAGCGTGTCTCCCTCGTATAACTTAAGAATATCTCCCGGCGCAATATTTAACTTTAGCTTGGTTATGTTGCTATCGTTTGGCGCGTTTAATACTGTTATTGTCGCCTCTCTCGCTGCCTGCTCTATGGATCCTCCCCATGTGGTAGATCCAACCACATTAGTTATATTTTTCTCGGATCCGTCTTTTTTCTTTGTCCAAATAATTTTCATACCGGTATTACAATCTTCTTTCCTACCGGCGGTTTTTTCTTATTTGTCATTTTGTTTTTCTTTTGGATCTTTTTAGCGTTCTTGCTGCTGCCGGTGTATTTTTTGGCTAACTTCGCCCATGTATCGCCTTTCTTTACTGTTACTGTTTTTTGTTTTGGTTTTTTTGTTGGTCTGCCATTTCCTTTTGTTGTTTTCGGTTCTCTATACCGTTTGGTCTCGATCGTGTAATAAATGTCTCCGGTGTGGTCGTCATCCTTAAATCCCCAAGTAAAATTCTCTATTGTTGCCTGCCGGTTGATATACGGCGTTATAAGTAGTGTTACAACGCCGTTTTGTTTCATTTCCTCGATCATATTTACACAATCTATTGGGCTTGGATAACCTGCGTACTGATCGTAGTACATTGGATTTTCCGGAAAGTGTGCACTAATCGGTAAAGTGTCTAACTTATCTAACCCCAAAAGGTTTGTTTCTCCGACTTTGTTAACGTTCTCCGTTCTATTGTCCTGCCCTCCGGCATTTTCAAACCCCGCAGGCAATATGGGTAATCTTAATTCTTTCTTTCCTTGTTTAAACCATATTTCCATTTAGCACACCCCCATATTCAATGCAGTATTTTTAAGATTTGTTGCGATCTTATCCGCAATCTCGTCTATGTCTGCCTTGTCTCTTACTATGATCTGATCCGCAAGTTTCGGAATGTTAATATTAACCTCTTTCCTTCCTCCGTCCTTGTCTTTTCCCGCCTCTACTTTTGCTAATCTTCTGTCAAGCGTTGCTAACTTCGCGTTTGATGTGTTCTTGGCTATACTTACGCTTTCGTCATGTGGATAAACCCTTGATCCTTTCGGCAGATCTACGATCTCTCCGCCTTTTTCGTTGATCTGTGCTAATCCTCCTAACCAATTTGGCGTACCTTTAGCCAATGCAGGAATTTTAGGTATAGAAAAACCAATGTGTTTTCCTCCTACAAGTGGTATTCCGTCCGGTATATCTACCGAAATACTGTTAATGCCCTCTATCGCGCTATTTATCAATCCGATAACTGCGTTAATAGGAACTTTACACAATCCGGCTAATGCCTCGAAACAACCGCCAAATATTCCTTTGACGCCCTCCCAAGCCTTTTTCCAATTACCGGTAAATACTCCGCTTATAAAATTCAAAATTCCATTAAATACATTTATTACGCCGCTTATATATTTCTTTATACTTCCAACCGTGCTTTCTATCACGTTTGCCGCTATTGTAAATGCTATTTTTATTCTTGTTTGTATTAACGACATTACAATTTTTATTATTGTTCCTATGCCGTTAAATACTGGCTTTAATTTGTTTACAATTTTACTTACAATGTTAAAAACACTCGTAAATACCGTACTGAATGTTGACGCCATTTTTTGTACCACCGGGCTTACCGCTTTAACCGCAAATATAAGGACGGATCCTATTACTTTTGCAATTCTATTTATATGCGGCATAACCTTAGTTATTGTGCTACCAACAAATGTAAACGCCGCCGCAAATAGCTTACCTACTATCGGTATTGCTGTTTTTACGATATTTGCTATTGTCTTAACAACCGGTGTTAATTTTTGTGCCACCGATACAAACGTTTTCGCAATAATTGGAACGATTGTAGATATTGTATTAACAACCGTCTTAATAACCGGTGCAATCGCCGCAATTACGCTTTTTGCCACGTTTATCGCCTTTGGTAAAACCTCTTTGAATGTACTAATCAATGTCGTTATGATCGGCATTATTGCGCTTATGCCATTCGTTACCGCTTGTTTAATTGTTGGCATTACTCCTACAAAAGCGTCCTTTACTTTCATAACAACCGGTTTTATTTTGTCCCAATTCTTTATAATTAGGAACGCCGCAGCCGCCACGCCTGCAAGTACCGCTATTGCAATTCCTGCTGGGCTTGTTATAAGTCCTATTACTCCGCCTGCTTTGTATATTGCCGCGGTAACCTTTCCAAATGTGCTATACACTTTTCCTACCGTCGATACTAATTTACCGAAAATCAGTAACGCGGGACCGATCGCCGCCGCTATTCCTGCGAATTTCATTATCATACTTACTTGTGCGTCGGATAAACCGTTAAACCAATCCGTCGCCTTTTGTACCCAACCTACCGCGTTTTTAATGTACGGTAGCAATTTATCTCCTATCGTTATCGCCGCACCCTCTAGTGCCGATTTCAATAGGGTTAATTGTCCGTTAAGGTTGTTTAACTGCGTCTGCGCCGCGTCGTTCGCCGCTCCGCCACTATTCTTAATGCTGTCCGCAAGCGCGTTATAATCGCTCGTTGACGTATTTATAATTGCAAGCATACCCGCCATGCTTTCTTTTCCGAATAACTGTTTTGCGTATGCTGCTTGCTGATCTTGTGTCAATCCTTTAAAGGATCCTTGCAGGTTTTTAATGACGTCTCCCCAAGATTTCATTGATCCGTCTTGGTTTACTATACTTATGCCTAAATCGTCCATAGCCGCTTTCATGTTCTTTGTTGGTGCTGCCATGTTTGATATTGCATTTTTAAGGGCGGTTCCTGCTTGGCTGCCCTTAATTCCCATATTTCCCATTACTGCCAATGAGGTTGTAACTTCGTCTATTGAATAACCCATTGTTCCGCAGATTGCGCCGCAGTATTTATAGCTTTCTCCCAATGTATCTACCGACACGTTGGCAGACGTACAAGCCTTTGTCATTACGTCCGCGAATTTTGCGCTATCTGACGCCTTATAGCCAAATGCGCTTATTGCGTCCGTCATAATATCCGACGTTCTCGCAAGATCTGTACCGGACGCGCTCGCAAGATCCAATATACCTTTTAAGCCGTCTATGTTTTCTTTTGCCGTCCAGCCTGCCATGCCGGTGTATTGCATTGCCTCGGCGCATTCCTGCGCGCTCCATGCAGTAGACGCTCCAAGATCTTTTCCTAATTGTGTTAATTTCTTAAAGTCGTCTCCGGTCGCTCCGGTGATTGCTTGTACGTTACTCATAGCGCTTTCGTAGTCGGCAGCCGTTTTAACTGCCGCTATTCCAACGCCCGCTATTGGTGCGGTAACACTCTTAGTCATTGTGGATCCGGCGTTGGCTATGGTCTCCCCTGCTTTCTTTATAGATCTCCCCGCCGCTTTTGCGTTTACGCTCATTTCTTTCATTGCTTTTAGCGTTTCTTTTGACGGTTTCGTAAACTGATCTATAAACTGAATGCACGTTGAAATTACTCTACCCATTACCTACCCCTCCTCTCCGGATCCGAATATTTGTTGTAATTCTTCGTTTCTATCCTCTATGTACTGCTGCATATAGGCGTGTGCTATTCTTTTTGCTCCGTATGGCAAGTTGATATACTCGCCAACTTTCCAATGTAAAAACCGATAGTGTAAGTAATCAAACTGTACCTCGCTATCGGTTTCGATTAGTTTTTTAATTCTTTGTCGGTGTTGTCTCCAATATCAAATCCGGCTAACTTATTAACCTCGATTGCAATTTTGTTAACTTCGCCCTTAAATAACTTAAGTGCCGCCGCGCTCGGTGTCTGTACGCCCAAATGTTTAAGCAACTCTGTGTCCTTAAGTGGTGGATCTACTACCGCTGCCGCTGCTAAGATCGCGTTTGTTTCAAGCGACTTTTTAATAATAGGGTTGCCCTCGTCATCAAGTCCGCTTGCGGAAATATCTAATACCTCCTGCGGATCAATCGCTTTAACCGTGATCTTTGTAGGTTCTCCGAACAATTCGCTTAACATTTTGCTTGGAATGTCTTTTGTTTTCTCCTTGTCAAACTCGCCCTTGTCAATTTTTAATAATTTCTCTGCTAAATTCATTTGTTAGCCCTCCATTTTCTTAAAAAACAAAAGGGCTGCGGATTGCAGCCCTTGTAAGTTGTATTATTATGAACTTGTTTCGATCGGATCCCAATCGTCAAACGTGAACGCGTATGATCTTTCGCCTAATTTTCCCTGCTCGAAATCTGCAAGGATCATCTTGTCTAACACGCAATTGTAATACGCGACTCTTTCTGCTCCGATCGCGTCCGGATCATTTACGTTTGAAATAATAGTGTGTGTCGGTGTCTTTCCTGCCTTAACTGCCGCCTGCTCTTTCTTCATTACACTATCGTTTACATGGTGTAACTTAAATTCTCCCTTTGGTTCTAACCCTGTAATTTTCTGACCGTCCGCCATTTTCATAACCTGCGATACTGCGGTTTTCTTGTAGCCTACTTCCGCCTTAAAGGCTTTTAACTCTGCCATGTACTCGCCGTCGTACCAAATCTGCCCCCAAGTACCGTTAATTACTTGGTTTGCGTTAAAATCTTTCATGCTGTTTTTCTCCTTTCTTAGATTGCGATAGGCAAATCTACGTCCTCCATAGCGTCTAAGATTGTTACATTTGCCTTAAGCATTACTCTTGATCCGGTATCTAACTTTGCGATAGCCGTATCGTCCATTGCTGCCAATTCTTCCTCCGTGTATTTTCCTTTACCTACCAAATATGTTTTAATTGCCTCAATGTCGAAATCTACGCTAAAATCGTCTGATACGATACCGTCAATATTCAACTGCTTAAGGTACATTTTGATTGCGGAAATAAGCACGCATTTATTGTCATAACTGTTTGCATACTTGCCTAAGTAGTCGTCCTCGATTGCTTTTGTTAAATCGTCCGCGATAAGATCCATACAATCTACAATCTTGCATTTCTTGTATGCGTCTCCCTTGCCCTGCACGGTTGTAGTAAATGAGTTAACCGCTCTCGATACCTTAACTTTCTCTCCGTCGTAGAAAACAATAAACTGCCCTTTTCCTACTGCCTCGTCCATATTTTCCACGCGCTCGCAATCGTCTAACTCCCCAAGTGGTGCGTATGTTGCGGAGATTGTTAACGGCGTTCCACAAAGTAAACCTGCAATACGCCCGCAATACTGCTCTGCGGTATATTCCGTTGTTACCCTGCTTATCGTTCCGTCCTCGTTTGTAATAGTCTCTGCGTACACATTTTTATTGATCGTGTAGTTAATTACTCCCTCTGTGTCTGCCTCTACATTTGGCAATACTGCTTTGATCCTCTTTTTCGCTGCTCTCATTGACTTAACCCATGTTGCAATTTCCTGCGTCTTTCCGTCTGTTGATACGGTAGGGATTGCCAAATAATCGAATTTAATATCTTTCCACGCTTTCTGTGCTGCCGTGTATGCCGTTGCTACGGCGTCACTCTCCGCCTCTTTTGCAATACCCATTCCATATACCAATACTTTAATAGGTGCCGTCTGATAGCCGATCAAGGCTAATTTGATCTGTGCCTTTGTTGTGTCGTCTAATGCACTAGGAATATCCCCGGTTGACGTGATTGTAACCGGGTTTTTAAGTGGCGCTACGATTGTATCTTTTACTGCCAAAAGTACAATCCCTCGTGATCCTCTCGTAATGAGACTTGCGCCTTTTTCTTTGAACGAAATGTTAATTTCCGGTGCTTTTAATGTACTCATTTTATGCCTCCTCGTTTTTCTTAATTTCTAAGCCATATTCGCTTGCTGTTTCTGCCGTTTCCTCCGGCACGGTGTTTTCGTAAAAATCAAAATCCACCGATATTTGCAAAATATCTTCTTTTTGCCCTACGTAATCGTGCGTTATTTCTCCTACCGTTAGCTTTCTATCCGCGATCTTTACGCACATTCCGAACGCGTCGCGCACCTTGTCTAATAGCCTCATTTGTTCTAATTCGTTTGGTGCTGATTGGAAATAGGTAATTTTGATAGTAAATCCCGATTTTGCGTAACCTATCGTTTCGCGTTTGAACGGTTTACTAACTTTTTCCACAAATAAAGAGGGCGTTTTATAGCCCTCTGTTACTTCTTTTCCATATACTGTTAAATCGGTAGCTTTTTCCAACAACTCGTTAACTGCTGCCTTAATGTCAACATTTGATAGCACTATAAATCATGCCTCCTTAACGTCTCGTCGCATAATTTCTCGAATTTTTCCGGTATAACGTCTTGGTATTCGTTTCTCGTCTGCTCCATCATGTGTTTACCCGGCACCCAACCTATTGTTTTTCCTCCTCTTACTAGGTTGTGCCCGTTTTCCACTAGATGAAAATGCCTTGCCGAATTATAGACAAGCGCTATTGTTGCGTCTCCCTCTACTTTTGTTCGTGTTCCGAATTTCTTACGTAGCTTTTTTGACGCATCCTTGCTTGTGTCTCCGTCCGGCGTTCTTGCTTTGCAGCTTTTCTTAAAATCGTTTGCGATTTTTCTTAAGCCGCTCCGCATTTCCTTTGGGTATTCTTCCATAGCAAACCTTAAGTCGCTTTCCAATTCGTCCAATCCGTCCAATTCAAAACTAAAATTAGCCACTTTCTACCACGCTCCTTGCCTCGTCTATTTTTTCCGTGCAAGATATTTCCAACATTTCGTTGTTTTCGCGTATGTTGCGTATTGATCGGATATTAAATAAACGATCCCGGTATTGTATAAACATATCCGGCGTTACGTCCTCCATATAGCGGGTTGTTATGATGTAGGTTAACTCCGGGTGTTCCTTTTCTGCCTCGATATACTCGCGCCCGCTTTTCGGTTCCACACTCGCCCAAACTGTCCGGATCTTTTTAAGAACCTGCGTTGTTTGGTTCATTTCGTTTTTTTTTTCTACGAATTTGCAAAATGAAACCCTTTTGTTTGTTCTTCCTATATCCATAGTTACCGCCTCACTTTAATTGCAACTGCAATAAAAGCGATCTCGTAGAATACGTAAATTCGTCCGGTACCGATCCGCCCGCTGCGCTTACCTTGTTAGAACTTGTTGCCCCTCGGTTTTCGTACCAATACGCGATTAGCAAGTTTAGATACACTTTTTCTAAGCTATAATCTATTTCTTTTCCCTCGCTATCGGTTTCCGGGTATTCTTTTCCGGTGGCATTTTCTAAATACTGCTGCGCGGCAATTATCAGATTTTTAATAAGTCCGTCGTCCTCGTTAAGATCTACTCTTAAGTGGTTTTTAACCTCTTCAAGTGTTAAAATCATTTTTCTACCTCGCTTTATTGCATAATAAAAAGTGCCCGATTAGGGCACTTTTTAGCCTGCCTGCTGTGTTAAAAACTCTGCGATAATATCCGCCTTAGTATCTTCCTCTGTCTTTGTCATTGTGTAAGACTTTGTTTTTGCTAATGCTAAGATCTCCGCTTTTGTGAGTTTGTTTAACTCTTTCTCGTTGTACTCTCCGTCGCCGTTAATGTCGTCCGGTACTCCGTCGCCGTTAAGATCTGTTCCGGTTGTTGATACGGCAGTCAATCCCATAACCACCGCGTCTGCGTCTACTGTCTGAATGTCTAAACGTTCTCTAACCTTAATTCCGGTCTGATCTCTTTCCCACATTCCCGCTACAAGATTGGAAATATCAATAGTGAGTGTTTCGCGGTCGAAAATAGTAATTGCCTCTTTGAGATCTCCGCAAATAATCGGTGCCTTTCCGTCGATATTCTGTAACGTTTTGTTTGACAGCTTAATAACTGGGTATTCTCCGAATAATAACTTTTTGGTCGCCTGCGTCGGATCTTTCTGTAAAATGTAATTGCCTTTTTCGTCTTTTAACTTATCCAAGAAGTTAAAACCGCTCTGATTGGTTACCACAACGGCGCCTAATGCGATAGCAGGATCAAGCATTACATTAAAAATATCCTTAAGGTTGTCTAATCCGGTAACTGTAACTTCCAATCCCTTGCAAATCTCTTTGATCTTTGCAATAATCATAAAGTTACGTGTTGCCTTTGCTTTCTTTGCGATCCACTTCTTAAGGTAATTCATAATGTTTTCTGCGGTATCGCTTAATAATTCCTGCGTTACCTTAAGAATGCCGCCCTTTTTCTTGATCTTATAATCTACATTCTCAAACTGCGGTGTTGAAACGTCCGGGAACTCTGCCGCCTCGTCCACATTGTCAAATGGTGTCTGGTCTGCCTCACGTTCGATAACGCGCGATCCGGAATTGGTAGTAACGTGTTCTACATTAACCAATGTTTCTAATGCGTCCTCGCTACGTCTCAATTCTTTAATTTTTGTTTTAATATCTTTTGGCACTGTCAAGCCGCCGTCCTCGTCGCTGCCCTCCGACATAGCGTTAAGGACCTCTTTATCCTCCGGGGAAATATCTGTTTTCTTCCATGCAGCCTTAATAGCATTTGTAAATGCCTTTACCTGCTTTGCAAGTCCGTTTTTCTCCCCTGCTGCTGTCTGTGCCGCTCCCTGCTGTGCCTGCTGCTGCGCGTTCTGCGCGTCGTCGTCGTCAAGATCTGCAAGAATATCAAACGATTTCTGTAAATCCTTTAACTCCTCTTTTGCGCTTGTCGCGTCCTCGATCTTTCCGTCCGCTACAAGTGCCTTGATCTCTGCTTTTTTTGCATTGATCTTGTTAAGTAATTCTCTCATTTCCTTACTCATGTTTTCGTTTCCTCCTTATGAAAAGATTGTATTTATTTAAGACTTAGATATAGTCCAAATCTTCTAATATCTCCGCTTTCTTGCGTTCTAAGTCGTTTTCCGGCTCTTTCGGTGGCTCCTGCGGTTCCTCTCCGGTAAAATTGTCTTTAATTGCACTAATTACCGCTGCTGCTATTTTTTCTGCCGTCAATTTTTCGTCTGTTTCTTGTTTGGTTGATAAATTTCCCGGCGTATGCTTATAAGCGTCGTAAAAATCGCTTGCCGCTGCTACCGCTTGGCTACTTTCTGATACCTCAATGTCGAAATATTCTTGCCATTCTACGCCATTTTTCCAAGTCTCGGCATTGATAAGATCGTTAATTGTGTCCTCTGTAACGCTCTCTTTGACGTGTTGCATATAGGTATTTAATATAACCTTTTGGCAACCGTCCAATATGTCTGCCTCTTTTCGCATTTCGTCGGCATTCCCCCATGCAATACTACTTGGTTTGTGGATCATCATTTGCGCGTTAGCCGGGATAACGATTTTGTCGCCTGCCATTGCGATAACTGACGCAATACTAGCCGCCAATCCCTCTACGTAAACTGTTATTTCGGCGTCGAAACGCTTAAGCATATTGTAAATGGCAATCCCGCCAAATACTGATCCGCCGCCGCTATTGATATGTACGTTAATTTTCGATACATTCTCTAATTGATCCAAGAAATCTTTAACGTCGGACGGTGCTTTATCCTCGGGATAATACTTTTGCCACTCTCCTAAACTCTCGCTATTGATGTCGCCGAAAAAGCAAAGATCCGCGCTCTCGTCCGTTTGGTTTCTGATCTCAATAGATCCAACCTCTCGTAATTTGTTGTTGCGGTCGCGCTTTGTCAACTTAAATAATGCCATTTAGTCTGCTCCTCCTTTCTTTCCGTAATTTGCTCCTAATTGTGTCAGCTTAATGTAATTTCCGTTGCACATTAGGTCGTCTCCGCCCTCCTTGTCCGGTGCGTCTAGTAATGCTCGCGCCTCGTTTGGCGTTCTTATACCATTCTGCACATACTTACTTAGGATCTCTGCTTGGCTCTTTGTGTCTGTTCTCAAAATAACGTTTTCGTTAAATTTGAAATATAAGCCCTGCTCGATTTCTGACGGATCCAACAACTTATAGTTAATTTCTTCCTCGTACTGTTTGAGTATGTATAACTCTGTGTCTACGTAGAAAGAAAGTTGTTGCATTTCTGAATTGTTGTAACTACTTTTTTCATAGTCGTTAATTTGGTTCGGCTTAATTCCGAATGCCCCGGCTATCTGTAATGCCGTATATTTCGATAATTCGTAATATTGGCTGTCCGTTAAACTGATGCTTAACGGTTCTATTTTCATTCCGATTGGAACCGGTATAAATTTGCCTGCGTTGTTAGCCCCGGTTGCGTATTTCTCAAACTTTGCGATCAATGCTTTTTCTTTCTTTGGATCTAAGTCACCGGTATATTGCAGTGCTGCGCGCGCCGTTAAGCCTCCCTCGTACAATTTATTTTTGAAATTCTGTGACGCTAACGCGCCGTCTATTGTTGCTTTTAGAATGCTCCGGACGCTTTCGCCGGTTATTCCGTCAAATGTTGTTGATGTCTTAAAGTGCATTACTTCGTATTCCGGGAAAAAGTAACTTTCTCCGCTGTATTTATCCGTGTACCAATAGTAGAGTTTTCCTTTTCCTCCGAATATACCTTTGTCGTCTACTATTACTGTTACGTCGTTTGATGGCATAACCCATAGACTTTTTATATTGTAGTCGCCTCCGTATTTCATCTTGTTAAATTCCGCTTGGATCCACACATAAGCGTTTCCAAAGTGATTTCTATTATTTTCTACTGCCGTCCAAAACGTCGTAGGTGTCATTTGTGGGTTAGGTCTATACTTCAATAAATAAAACGTGCTGTTTGGCTCCGCCTCTTTTCTGCCTTTCGCATAAAACTTAATAGGCATTTTCCCCACTGTCTCTGATAGCATTTTTAAGCACGTGAAATACGTTATCTCCGAAATTGGACGATTAAAAGGCGCCGCAACGCCCAACCATTCTAATAATTTCTCGTCGTTTAGCGCTACTGTTGTTCTGTTTTGCGGTTCTTTCTTTGCCTTTGAACCGATCACGTCAAAAAAATTCATTTTTACACCTGCCTTTTATTCGTACATTTCCAAAAATGCGCCTACTGCGTCGTTAATATCTACTGTTTCTAAATCTGCTCCCATTGCGATTTTATGGGCGCAAATTGCAGCGTCGCACGGATCAATACGGTTTTTCTGTAACATTTTATCTATTTTTATCTCTCCAAAACTGTTTGGTTCGGATATGATAGCGTCATTCATGGATCGCGTTAATAAAACGTTTCCTTTGTTGTATTCCATGTTGTGTGCTTTTACCTCTAATTGAAAATCTATTGTTGCGTCGTTAAGACTTCTTGCACTCTGCTTAATTTCTATCAGATCGCAACCGAAATCCTCTAAATCTAGCAAAAACGCACTTGCGTTATGTGGATCGTAGCCGATCGCCATAACGTCTAATTGGTATTTGTCTACAATATCGTGTAAGCTGCTTAATATCGTCTTGTAGTCTGTCTTAATGCCTCCTGCTGCCGTCGTTACCGTTAACAAGCTTTGTTGCTGCCATATAACATACGGTGCGTTGTCCTCTAAGTCCATGTGCTCTTGTAGCCTATGACTTGGCATGAACGAATGACTATGCAGAAAATACTTGCGGTCTCCGGTTTCTTCGTCCTCGTATGGGAACTCCAAACAATAGCTTGTTAGGTCGCCGCCGCTCGATAAATCCAAGCCGACTATAACTTGCTTTCCTGCAAAGTCGCTTAAATCTCTCTCGCTGCCGCATTTTTCCCATTCTGCAAGGTCTAAAAAGGCGGTTTCCGCATTTGTTACCCATATATTTAGGGCTTTTGTGAGAAAATCGCGCAATTCTGCGCCGCCCATGCTCTGTGCTTTTCGGGCGTCCTCCTGCATTGCTGCCACCAACTCCGGATCTTTGCCGGTTAGCGGGCAACATTTTATCCAATTTGTAGGATCCCAAATGTCGTCTTTCTCGTCCATTTGGGCTATATAAATAAATTGCCGCTCGTTTACGTCAATTCCACGTAATACACGGCGGCAATATTTATACAAGTCATAGCACGGCGCATTTAGATTAAACCCTGCTGTCGTGATAACTGATATTAACGATTGTTTTAATTTTCTTGTACCGCCCTTAAGCAACTTATACATTTGGTTGTCTTTGTGCGCGTGGTACTCGTCTACTATTCCAAGATACGGTCTAAAACCGTCTATGGTGTGTGTATCTCTACCCAATGCTCTAATTACCGTGCTTGTTATTTTTCCGGTAATCTCGCTTTTGTAGTCTTTTATATCAAATAATTCCTTTAGGTCGTTATCCGCGTTTATGAATTTGATAATTTCCTTTAGGACTATTCGTGCTTGATCTGCTTTTGTAGCCGTACAATAGATCTGACCGTAATTGTAATTATCGAAATTACAACATTTAATACCTAAAATTGCGTTTAATACACTCTTTCCCTGCTGCCTTGCAACTTGTACGTAACTATCTGTAAAACGTCTCTTTCCGGTTTCTTTGTGCACCCAACCAAAAAGGGATCCTAATATAAACTCTTGGAACCCGGCGCAGGTAAATTGTTCGTTTCCCTCGCCCTCTGCTATGGTTAACTTGTTGGCTAACTCTATAATGTCCTCTGCCTTTTCCTCGTCAAACCTATAAGGAAAATTAGGATCATTCTTTTTTGATCGCGCTATATCGTCAATGTGACGTTTGAACGCTAACCGCGCGTCCTCGCCGAAATCTTTTTTATTTTTTACGTTTGCTTTCGCAAATTCTGTAACGCGATCCATATTATAGCGCGTGTTTCAAGAATTTATTTTCCGGCGGTGTTTCTTCTGTCTTTGGCATTGCCAATTTGCAACGGCTCGAAATCGTTAAACCTAATTCTCTCGCGCACTCGTTACATTGTTTCGCTGCCTTTAACTGTAATTTTTGCAAATAACCGTATTTTCCTAACTGCTCGTCTATTTGTACTTCCTCTGTTGTTTCGCTTTTTCTGTCCGGTACAAATTTAATTTTGTTAAGCTGCTTTATTAGTTTCAAATACTCGCTATCCGCTCGCACATAACGCGCCAAAACGTCACAATCTAGGTTTGTCATTATGCCAATGTCTATTAACTGTCGCGCGATCTCGTTAAATTTCTCTTTCTCTTTCTTTGTTAGGTATGCAGGCGGTGTTACATTGTCGCACGGTGCCGTAACTTCCGCTTTTTTTCTCTGCTCGTATTCTGCTTTTGTTAAATGCTTTCTGCCTTTCGCTTTTACAAGGTCGATCGGCTCTCTTGGTCGTGCCATACCTCCTGCCTCCTTTCTAAAAAACGATCCATTTAGGGAGTTTTTGCGGAAATTTAGGGGGGCTGCGGTCTTGGGCTAAACTGCTAAAACTTTTTTGCCGCCCCCTCACGCCTTAACGTTTCTGTACTCCTTAATCACTTTTCGTAGTTGGTCTTGCATTTCCCTTTTACTTTCCTCATTTGCATACGCTTGTTTTATAGTCTTTTCGTGTGTTTCTTCGGACACGCTAATAAGATTGTTCGGATCTAGTCCTTTGCTTGGATCCTCGCGGTACTCTATGATGTGATGTACCAATGACGCTTTTACTATGCGTCGCTCTGTCGCGTACAAATAAAGATCTATATGATTGTCTAAGGTTAGCACCCTTTGTCTTACCATTTGCCATGCCTTAGAGTTGTAAAATGCTTTCGCCTTTCTGTCTCTGTGCTTTGTGTCGTATTCTTTATCCCGCTGCGCCTTTGTTATTGTATGTCTATCGCAGTAGGTCTTTGTTATATCTATTACCTTGTTGCAACCCGGGTGGGCGCAAAACTTACGTAGGGGCATATATAGAACCCTCCTAACAATGCAAAAGCCCCGGGCGTAAATAAATACGCCTCGGGGCAATTTGTAATTTTCAATATTTCATTGTAAACATTTTAACGTAGTTAAACGGAAATGTCTAGGGCGTTAAATCGGGCGTGTTGTCAAGTGCTTCAATTTCTTCCCTCCTCAATCCAACGCCAACGGAAATGTAGACTGAACAAATGCGCTTGTATTGCTATGTTTGGTTTATTTAGAAACATATCGTTTCTTATAATTACTACTGCCGGAAATATATAAAAATCGTTCTTGGAAATCACAAAATCAAACCGATCGAATCTTATTTTACTTTTTAGCAATCCTAAATCTCCTCCTTTCTTTTTCTGCTATATAATCTGTTATTAAATCAATGTCATTTGTTCGTATTTCATACTATATCGCGTCGGATCCAAACAATAAAACCGCCATTTCTCTAATAAGCGTATTTTTATAGTTTCTTACCGTCTTTTCGTTAAGGTTGTCCGGGTAGCCGTCGGTGTTTGCTAGAATATCCGTGATTTCTTCCCAAGTGTAAACCTCCTCGTTTACCCGCTCGCCCTCTTTCGTCTCTTTCCGCTGCAAATAGCGGATCTCGATAGCCTCGTAGCCCTTTCGATCTCTGATTTTGCTAAGCGCTTTTTCTATTCTCTCGATATCGCTCTTTGATCTTTCGTATGACGCTTGGCGATCTCTTAATATTGCGTCCTCGTCTTTTGGTGCGGATCCATTCTTGCAATACGACGTAATAGACTTGCTTTTTCCATGAAGGGCAATATCTAAATATTCCTGTTCGTCTGCTACGTGTTCCTTAAGTGCGCGGTAGCAATATAAGATCTTTTCGGTGTTCTTAAATGCCTCGTCTTTCATCTGCTTTTGTCTGTCGATCCACGAAATACTATTCATTTTCTTAAATACTTCGTCGATTGTGGTTAATATGGTCTCCTTTGTTTCCTTTGTTACACTCATTCTATGCCTCCTCAACTTCTCCGAATATTTCTTTGTATTTATCCGGGTAATTCTCGCCTATGTAGTCTCGCGTCGTCTTTTGGTCTGCTATGGTCAGACTTTTTCTGTTGTTGTTTCTTAAAAACAACCACCCGCCCGGGCTTAAAAATATTGTTTGTACTGCATACCCAAAACCATTAACCACGTCGCAAACCTCCGTAGCCTTTTCGGTGTCGAATAGCAGGCGTTTATTTTCCCTGCTGCCGTCCGGTTTTTTCACTTCTACGCTTAATATTGCTTGCAATGTGCCTCGCCTCCTCCGGTTATTCTATTATCATAGCCACACTTTCGCCTCCGGGCTGCCCTGCGCCCTTTTCGGTCTTTCTGCATTGCGTAATCCTCTTTCGCCCAATAAACGCGTGTGTCATACGCTTTTATATGTCTTTCTAAATGCTCTGACAGCATTTTTGTTATTTCCGGTCTGTTCATTTATCGCGCCTCCTCATATAACTTGTAAACCCGCTGCATGATCGCTTTTAGCTTAGCCTCTCCAATACCTTTTAAGCCCGCAATAGCCTTTTCAATGTCTCCGGGCTTAACTGCTGCCGCTTTGTTTTTCTTTCCTGCCTTAATGCCGTCGTTAAATCCGTCCTGCCATACTCTTGTATAAAATTCGCTCATTTGCACATGATCCATTTTCTTAATGTTCTTGTACTGCTGCCTTGTTATTAAATTCTTTGCCATTTTAACCCTCCTAAAATTCGTGACAATCTTTGTTGTCCTTGTTGTATGGATAGTAAAAATCTTGCCAATCTTCTTATGCATACTCTGCACGGTAACATTCGTAGCAAGCCATACGCGCGCCTAAGCACACGTTACATTGGCAATCATCACAATTCATGCTCCTAAAATTTTCTTTATTTTTTTGTTCCATTTTCTCACCTCCTACGGTAATACACTCTCTAGCATATCTGCCTTTATCAGATCGTATATAATGTCTAAATACGTTCTATTGTCTCTGTATCTACAATTTGCATTCTTGTGTATTCGCGTGTCGTCGTCTCTCCATTCGTTCACGTCGAATATTGCTGGGCTTACGAATAGCATTTTGCAGCCCCTAGAGACGCACAAATAGTAACATCGGCTTTCCTTTGCCGTTCCCTTGCAGGGCTTAAAGCCGTATTCCTCAAATTTCTTTACGTCTGCTTTCGGTTTTAGCATTTCTTTTCTCCTCTCTGATCCACCAATTAAGGATCCAAACCGCTATAAATACCACGGCGCCGGTTGCTGCGATCTTAAGTCCTACAATCCCGAACCATATAGTAATTAAAATTCCCGCTGTGATTGCGGTAATCGCCATAAGTGCTACCGTGTTAATAATCTTATCTGTCATTGTCAAACCTCCAAATTTGTTTATTGCTTTTCTTTGCTAACTCTATTTCTGTTGCCATTCCGGCGCTTATACCGTATCTTTCGCCGATAAATACAACCTCGCATACATTTAATAATTCCTGCCCGATCTGTAAGCCTTTCTGCCGTTCTTTCGGGATCTTGTCGTTTAATACCTGCGGTAAATATAAATGTGGTGTTATTGGTATAAATCCGGCGTTTATGGCTCTCTCTGTAATTTCCCTTGCATATCTTATGTTGCGGATCCGCTTAAGCGCGGATCCTTTATAGGGGCTGCATATATAACAGTATTTCTTTGTTTCTATCTCTATCATTTGCCCGCCCTCTCTTTCATTTTTAACGCAATGTCTTGTAATACGCTCAATTCTTCCGGCGTCGCCCATATTGCCAACCCCGCTATTTCCCGGGCAGTTTCTTTGATCCAATACGGTACGTCTATTTCCTCGGTCTGAACGGTTACGACTTTTGTTAAAATCAATGCGTCTACAATCTCTGCAAACTCCTTAAGGCATATTTCGCCGACTGCTGCCGCCTCGGTTCTCTTAACTGTTACCTTGTCTGTTATTTCCACTTGGCACGGTTCCCCGGTTCTTGCGGTGTATGCAGTTAATATGCCTTGGTATTCCCTTATAAAATCCGGTTTTGATGTTGTCGGATCTACCCAACCGCTCCAAAAGTCATTATCGAATAGGTCGGAATTTGTGATAGCGTCTATAAAATATGCTACGCTCATTCCGTTGTATTCTTTATTTGGGTTGATCTGTCCGGCTATAACAAGGCTTTTTCGGTCTGTGTTGTCCGTCTGCCTCGTTATTGTTACCTCTGTGTTTGGTTCGTCCTCTGTTTTGTTTTCTTCTGTCTTGATTTCCTGCGGTTCCGTCTTGTTTTCTTCCTGCTTGTTGCTCTCCGGCACAATACCCGGGTAATCTTCGATATTTTCTTGTCCGGGTAACTGTTGCTCCGGTTCTTTGATCTGTGCCGCCTCTTTTGCCTTAATGCTGCCGGTTTCTTTGTATTTCTCTAATAATTGGTGCTGCTCCTCCGGTGTCGCTCCTGCAATCTCGTTAGCTGCGGTTGTTGAGATCTTACCCGCTTTGTATTCTTCCAAAAAATCCGGTATGATATTGCGGCGGATATTGTCTAATCTGCCTATTGTACTCTTTGATGTATTTAGGATCCCGGCTATAATGTCTCTCTTTCTTCCGGGCATATTGTTGTATTTTGCGTATTCCTCTAATAACTCTCGTACTCTTTGGATCTCCTGCATTTTGCAATAATCGGATCTTTCCCGCTGCGTAGAATTTGTGAATATTAAAATTAACTCGTTCTTAACGCCGTCCGCGTCACTCTCTACTTTGCACGGCAGCAGGGGCGAAGCTTCCTTGCCCTCTGCTAATAACTCTGTTACTGCGCGGTGTCTCTTGTGTCCTGCGATAATCTCGTAATCTCCGGCGTTTTCTCCTGCACTTATCTTTTTGACTACTAAATTCTCCTGCACGCCTACTAACTCTATTGTTTCCTTAAGCGCCTCGATCTCTACCGGATCCATTTCATAAAAGTTTTTATCGCTCGGGTGCAATTTCTCCGCCGGGATCTTTTTAAGTACGAAATCGTCCGCCATTTCTTTTTTACTTTCCGGGTTGAAAAATTCTTTAATATCAAACGCCATTTGTTTACCTCCTATATGTGCCATGCTCGGGCACTCGTCCAATAAATACTAGACGTCACATTGTTTTTACCTCATGCAGCTTTGTATCTAATCTGTACCAACCGTCTAACTCTAAAATAAAATTGATCTTGCCGGTTTTCTCGCTCTTTTCCGCGATAATATCCGTAATTTCCATTTTGTTAACTCTCCCTGCTTTCTCAAATTGGATCTTATCGCCGATTTCATAGGGGCATTTTGCCTTAAACTTAATCGTTTTCACGTTTTACGCCCCCGATCTCTTTTAAGTATTCGTCTACAAATTTCTTATAGTCCTGCGACGCTCCGCACCTTACCGAATATTCTACTAATGGGATCTTTGCAAACGTGCTCTCTTTCGGTTTGTTCTCTGTGCGTCTGATCTTGGTATTAAATACTTTGCAGCTGGATTGTAATACCTCTACCCCCTGCGCCTGCACATCCTCCCTGCTTTTATATTTTGTTACCAAGCACCCTGCAAAGTTTAATTCCGGGTTAAAGTCTTCCCTTACTGCTGCCACCTGCTCTAATAAAATGTCTAAACCGTCAAAACTGTATTGGTCGATCTCTACCGGTACTATAACGTCGTCTGATACAACCAACGCGTTAATAATACTCATGTTGACGTCCGGGGCGTTGTCAAAAATGATGAAATCATACTCTTTTGCTGCACTCGTCGGCTCTTTGCCCTGCAATTCTCTTTCGATACTCACTTTATGGATTGCTTTTTTAATTCTTGTCTGCTGCGGTCTTGATACGTCCGTAATTACTCTTAAGTTAGCCTCTAAAAGATCCATATTAGCCGGTACAATGTCTAAATTCTCATATTTTGTACTTGCCGCAAGGTCTATAAGCGCCGTTCCCTCTAACATAACCCGCGCCATGTTGTCGTGATCCTCCGGATCATAAAGTCCAAACGCCTTGCTTGCGTTTCCCTGCTTGTCGTTATCCACCAAAAGCACCTTATAGCCTTTTTTTGCTAACAAATAAGCCATATTTACTGTTGTTGTTGTTTTGGCTACGCCACCTTTTAAATTGATTATTGATATTGCACGCATTTTCTTTCCTCCTTGTTTAGTTAAATGGTAATTCCTCGGCTATTCCGTCTGGGATCTGCATAAATCCGTCATTGTCCACCGGTGGTTCCTGCTGCCCGCCGGAATTGTTGCTATTTCCTTTGCTTTCGCAAAATTCGTGGGCGTCTGCTACAAATTCCGTGTAATAAACTTTGTTTCCATCTTTATTGGTGTATGATCCGCTTTGTGCGTGGCATTCTACAATGATCTTTACGCCCTTTTTTATGTATCTTTCTACAAACTCTGCGGTTTTTCCAAATGCAACAATACTTAAAAAGTCCGCCTGCTGCCCGCCGTCTTTCTTGTATCTTCTGTCTACCGCAAGCGTGTATCTTGCTATCGCTACCGGCTGCGCTCCGTCTGTGTATCTGATCTCCGGATCCTTTGTTGGTCTGCCGCTAAATTTACAATCGTTCATTTCCCTTTGTTCCTCCTCTCCAAACTTCCAATATTGTTTCTGCGCTCCATGCCGTCTGTACTGCGTCTAATGCGTATTCCTCCGGCATTCCTGCCGCTATAACCTCTCGTAGATTTTGCAGTATAATTAAATACCCCTCGAAACTGTACGCGTGTTTTGCAGGATCCAATATTGCTGCTGCCTGCTCTGCAAATTCTACCGTCGTTATTCCTGCAATCTGTTGTAGTGTCTCCCGCTCGATCTGACGGTTTCGTGCAAATTCTTCCTGCATGACTGCTACCAATTCTGATAAGCTCAATATAGCCTCCCTCCCATTAGCGCCCTTATAATGTCCTCTCTTTCATAGGATCCGGCTTTACTTCTTACTTTCGCAAATCGCTTTTCTAATCTTCTCTTGTCGTAGCCTATCAGATCTGCAATTTGCTTTATTGTGTACGTGTCCTCTGTAAAAATCTTAAACAACTTGTCCTGCTCCTCTTTTTTGTATTTAAGATCTATTGCCCTGCTGCCGTGCGGGCTTTCTTTCCCGGTGTGGTGTTCCGGGCATAAATACTTAAAATTCATTGGTATATCTAAACCGCCTTGCGATCTAAATACTATGTGGTGTCTCTGTCCGAGTAATTTGCACCCCGGTACTTCGCATGGTTCCATTTGTAACTTTCTCCGTTTCTCTTAGTATTATTTTTCTGAAAATGCTTTCAAATATCGGTACTGCTATACTGTTTCCTGCCTGCTTATAAAGCGCCATTGTATAACGTCCTATTCTTTTTTGTACTGCTGCTGCCGCCTCATAATCTCTATCTGTATAACCTTGTAGTCTCCAACATTCCCTTTCCGTTAGATAGCGGTATTGTCCATTATGCAAATCTATTACCTGCGCCGGTGTTCTGTCTTGTCTTGTTGTTATTGTATATGCATAGTCTCGTATTACCGTCGCCCTCCTAATTCCGGTATTTCCTATCGCATTGTAAACGCTCGGTTGCGTTACTAAGTATTGATCCGGTACTTTGTCGTTATCTTCTAAAAAATCTTCAATATTTCTCATTGGCGTTTTTATCAGATCCGAAAAGTCGAACGGATCCCCATTTAATACCGAAATCGTAAAAACCCTCTCTCTTGCCTGCGGCAATCCGAAATCTCTTGCGTCTAAAACTTGATAACTGCTTGTATATCCAAGTTTTTTCATTTCTGAAATGTATTGTTCAAAGTTTTTTCTGTTATACCCATTTAATACATTTTTCACATTTTCCCATATAACGTGTTTAGGTCTCCACTCTCCCATATTTTCGATAATATGTACCGTTTCCCACATTAAACTTGATCGCGTTCCGCTTTCCTTGTCTGCTCCTTTCCCTCTGTTTATTCTTCCTGCTGCCGCGGTTGCTTTCCCTTGATGTCCTGCGATACTCATATCTTGGCATGGGCTACCATGTATTAAAATGTCCGGCTTAAGATTGTACCCTACAACGCTTTGCGTTTTATATTTCAATTCTTCCTCGAACATTGCATTGTACAATCGCACCGCTTTTTCGTCTATCTCTACATAGTCTATTGCCTTTACCGGCACCCCTATATTTCTAAGCGCGCACCGTGGCGATCCAATCCCTCCGAACAATTCTAGGATCTTTATTGTTTCCATTTTTGCCTCACTTTCCTAAAATCTCATTGCTCAATCTCTCGTAAAGGTCTTTGTATAAATCTCTTTCCCTTATGAGTTTTGCGGTATCTGTGCTTATATTGTTTTCCTGCTTAAGCCCCAACGACTTGCGCAAGCATTGATCTAATAAGTGCATTTCCTCCGGGCTGCATTCTCCGATCAATTCGCCCACGCGATCTGTACTTACTGTCGATACCTGCTCGCATATTACCGTAGATGGCTTTAACCCCCCCTCGGTAATAAAATGTGTTGGTAGATCTTTCTTTGGTCTTGTCGTCATATAACATAACTGCACGGTCGGGCTTGTCTCTGCCAATTCGTCGCAGGAAACAATTACCGCCGGGCGGTCTCCCCACATTTCCGATCCCTGCTCTTTCCTATTGGATCTTATAAAGTAAATCTGTCCTCGCTTAATCATTTCAATTTTCCTCGCTTTCTATCATTTCGTGCCGTTGCTTTCTCTCTATTCCCTGCTCCATGAATACAACGTATATTCGTATTCCTCGTTTTCTAATTCCTTTAACGTTGTTATTCCGTTTTCTTTCAACATTTTATCCAGCATTCTCTGCGCGGTTTCTTTCTCTCCCCCTACGCCTCTTTCTGCTAATGCTTGCAACTTTTTAATGCGTGCTATCGTTTTTTCTTTCATTCGTCTACCTCTTAACAAAATCTCACATTATGGATCTGTAACGATATATAAAGCCCTTTCCATAATTCCACGTTTGCCGGTGGTTTCCCGGTGGCTTTCTTCCATTCCCGCTGCCGCCATTCTTTCAACCAACCGTTTTTAATGCAATTCTTTATATATTCGTTATCTAAATGTATTTCCACGTCGCAGGGCTTAATTAAAATCTTTAGTGCTGCTGTTGTGATCTTAAGTGCTAATGCGTTCTTTGTGTCGTTTTCAACTGCTGCCGCTGCGTTTCTTTCGTATCTCTTGCCCTGCCGGTCAATAAAAATAATTGTTGCCTCTGCTTTCCCGGATCCTCTCTGGTTGCCTTTGTGATCCAATGTAACGTCTATTGTTACTTTCACTTTATGCACTCTCCTTTCGTCTAGTATTTATTAGACAGCGCGCAGGTTTTCAACATTCTATCCACACCCGCCGCCTGGATCCGGTAACTTAATCATTGTGTAGTGTTGTACCGGTCTGCCGTTAAATGGGTTAATGCCGTTGTAAACGGTTTCTTTGTCTATGTAATAACCTTTTTTGGGCTTTGGATCCTCTAACCACTTCTCGGCTTTCTTTACGATCGTCACCTTTGTTACCGGTTTTATTAAATTCCTGCTGCAACTGTAACGCTGTCTTGCGCCTCCGTCGTGTTCCTTGTATGTCTTGTCGGTTTCCTTGATGAAATACGCCGCCAATTCCTTATACTGCCCTGTATCGTCTAACGGTGTAAAATGTGGGCTGCCCCACTTCCAACAATCACGAACGATTTTATTTACGTTCGCCTCGATCCCATTTAGTATTAAATGGTGGTGGATCGCTTTATTTTTGTACTCGGTTGTGATTATGTACTTTAACTCCTCGCCTCGTCTCTTGTATTCCCGGCGTAAAGTCCTTAAAAACTTTGTTACCCTTTTCCGTGCCTCTGCCGGATCCGGTCTTAAATCTTTCTTGTAGGTTAAGACTAAGTGGTAATCTCCATAACCGAAATTAGCGTTTATAAGCCGCCTTAATCTTGCCTCTGCATTCTTCCGGTTTACTTTCTCCATTTCCTCTGCGGTAGGTTTTTCTTTTCCTCCTCTTGGTCTATGATCTCCTATTCTCTTTGAATAGCTTTTTATTACCTCTACCGTCTTACCTGCCGTTATCTCTGTTCTGTAATACGGCATATCCTTATACCTCGTTTCTGTCCTAAAGTTAATAGTTTGAACAAGTCCTAAAAGCGCTTGTTTTCGCGCCTCTTCCCTTGACTTTTGGCACAAAACTTGGTATAATAATTAGTAGATTATTGGTGTTGCAAATTTTATTTATACCAAGTTTGCAGCATGGCGGCAACTCTCCCGGTTGCCGCTTTTTTCATGCCAAAACATATACATATACAAGGGATATATGCAGGTCTCCATAATTGAACGTTCCGCAATTTAACTCGGTAATTACGTGCTTGTCCTTTTCATTAGTCCTACGTTTTCCCTCTACTCTTAAATGAAACCTCGCTACCTCTCTTTCTAAAATTTCTTTGTTATTCTTAAATTCAAAACAACCCCTATATCCTTTATATAATTGTGTTCCGTCCTTTTCCTCGATCGCCATTACTACCGGATTGTCTATAATTTCTACGTGGTCTTTTACTGTCATTCCTCTTTGCCTCCTCGTAGTATCTCTAATTCTTTCTCTATATCCTTTCCGGTGTACTCTGCCAATAGCTTAGACGAAATATTGTAAGTCCAAATGGACGACATTTTAACGCAGGATCCTATATTTAACGCCCCCTGCTGCATTGCTACTCTTACAAACTGCGGCGACGCTCCAATAATCGCCGCAGCCTCCGCCGTGCTTATTCCTTTTGCCATTTCTACCGCCTCCTATTCCGTTACCGGCTGCGCCTTTAATGCCTCGGCAAATTTGACGCCCTGCAAGAAAATAAGCATTTTGTTTTGTTCGCTATCGCTCATAGTCTTAATAAGTCTCGTTACGTTGTCTACTTCCGATTTGTCCTCTGTTTTAATTAAAACGTCCATATCTTTTGCCATAACTGCCGCCTCCTTTTCTTCTATGTGCTATCCTCTGTATTAGGGGCTTGGAACCCTCCGGCATTGCCGGGCTACATTATAGCGGCGGATTTTAACCGCCTAATAAAAACTGTCTTTTTGCATTTCGTCGTCAACTTCTTTCGGTATTGGCATTGGCTCGAAATCGTCGTTTTTACCCTCCCAATAGTCCATTAGATCGCTTATGTACTTATTAAATTCCTCTACTCTACTCATTTTTTGCCCCCCTGCAGCCTTTAGCGCCGGCGGTTTCCCATGCGCTTAAGATTGGTGCCATTGAATACTGACCTAATGGGTAAACGCTTTCGGCGTCTCTGTATTCCGATAATTTAGCAATTATCCGGCACTTGATTGTTTTATTTCCGTCTGATAACGTAACCGTCTTTGCGGTTCTTGCTGTTACTGTGTAGCTCCAAATGCAATTCTGATCGCAAGCGCTTTTGCAACTGTATGTTTTTCCTACTTCAAATGTTTTCATTGTTTTTTCCTCCCGGTTAATTATTGGTTTTTGTGTTTCTCTTGTTGTTTATGTGACTATTATACGTCTCGCAAACAATCTTGTCAATATCTTTTTTGTTGTTCTTGTGACTTTTTTAATTGACATTTTGTTTTGTGGGTGTTATTGTATGATTAGAAAGTGAGGTGTGCATAATGAATGAGCGTATTAAGCAGCTTAGAAAAGCGCTTGGATTTACTCAACAAGAATTTGCAGATCGTATAGGCGTTAAACGAAACACGATAGCACAATACGAAATAGGAAGAAATGAACCTATTGATAGCGTCCTTAACCTTATATGTAAGGAATACAACGTAAATCCCGATTGGCTCCGCAATGGATCCGGGGAAATGTTTATAGATCCTGCTACTTTCTCTTTAGATGAGTACGCGCAGGCGAATAGACTTAATAAGACCGAAATTTCTATTATTCGCGGTTTTATGGAATTGGATCCGGAAACACGGCAGGCGATTTATAATATCTTTTCTAATGCCTTTAATGAAAATAACGCCGCTATCCCGGACGATCCGCAGGAATTAGAAAGACTATACCCGCCAATCGACACCGAAAATAGCGACGTTGGTTAAACGCCCGCCGGTTGCGTTATCTTATTACGTATAACTTAGTGTGGGTAGCAAACATAACATTGTAATATATTGTGTTTGTTGCCCGGTAATATATGGCGTAAACCTTTGGGCTGTCAAAACAAATATATTTCTTTATCATGCGATCCCTCCTTTATGTACGGCGGGCGCAGACATTATTATAAAATTGAATGTGAGGTTTTTATCATGGGAATATTTGGTAATGAAATAAGTCAGGATCGAAAAGGCGTTTTGATCGCTATTTTTCTCGGTTGGTGCGGTGGTTACCGCTTTTATAAGAAACAATTTGCTTTAGGTGTTCTTTATCTTTTTACCTGCGGGCTATTTTGTATTGGTTGGATCGTCGATATTGTGGCGTCGCTATCTCCCGCCTCTCCCGATCCCGCTATTGCTCCTCCGTCTGAAATCGCAAGATTTCATACTAAGGTAGTTGGTGTAACTTATCCGACTACGCAAGGCGGTTGTTCTACTCGTCAAGAGGCGTTAGGGTGTATGCGTCGTAAAGATACATTAAGTGTTGAATACTTCGACTACAACGGCGAGCCTGCATATAGGGTTGTTCTTGATCGAAATTATAGTGATATAGGAAACTTAAGCGCAGATCTCGCAGAGGAAATTTATAAAAAGTATAAGGATTGCACTATTAAGGTTGTTGATTGGGAAATTACCGGCGGAGACGACGGCAGGAATTATGGTTGCAATATAGAACTTGTATTTTATAAAAACTAGACAAAATAAAAACCGCCCGGCGCTGCAACGTCGAACGGCTTACATAGGCTTATTGCCATTGTTTTAACAAGTTGATTATAGCATAAGCCTTGCATTTTGTGTAGGCTTATTTTTTATACTCTTTTTTAGAAAGTTGGTGTGATTATGGATAATAAAAAACCGAAACGGCGTGCAATGCGTCTGCCAAACGGCTATGGATCCGTAAAGAAATTAAGCGGTAATCGCCGCAATCCGTGGATCGTTACCAAAACGGACTGTTGGGAAATAAACCCCAATACCGGTAAAACTGTGCAAAAGAAAATTATTATAGGCTACTACCCTAGCCGCCAAGCCGGTTTGCAGGCTCTCGCGGAATACAATGCGGATCCTTATGACGTGAACGCGGCAAAAATTACTTTTTCTGATGTGTACGCTCGTTGGTCTGAACGAAAATTTAAGGAAGTGTCAGAAAGTAACGTTAATGGTTATAAAGCTGCTTATAAATTGTGTACCTCTCTGTATGATATGCGTATGATAGATATTAAACTATCGCACCTGCAAGACGTCGTAGACAATTCCGGCAAAAATACGCCTACCCTTAGAAAGTTAAAAGTTTTGTTAGGGCAAATGTTTGAGTATGCCGTAATCAATGAGATTATAACCAAAGATAAAAATATTGTTGAATATGTAGACATAAAAGCCGCGGGCAATCCAAATAAGATAGATCGCACGCCGTTTAGTGATGATGAAATACAGAAAGTTTGGGATAATGTAGACTGCAACGAATATATGACCGTAATACTTATGCTTATATATTCCGGTGTTCGTGTCTCTGAATTGTTGGAACTCAAAAAAGATGACGTGCACTTAAATGAAAAGTGGTTTAATATACGCCATGCCAAAACGCAGGCAGGTATAAGGGCGGTTCCGATCGCCGACAAGACGTATAAGTTTTTTGAGTATTGGTATAACAAGAATGATTGCGAATATCTTTTAAGCACGCCGGATGGTGGGCGCTTTGAGTATCGAAATTACTATGATAGTTATTGGAAACCTTTATTAAAAGAATTGAATATTAAGCACCGCCCACACGACACGCGGCACACTTGTATTAGTCTCTTGGCTGCTGCCAAAGTATATCAGACAACTATTAAGAAAATTGTAGGGCACTCCGGTAGCCAAACTCTGACCGAACGTGTTTATACGCATTTGGATATACAAGAATTATTAGACGCAATCAACCTTATATAGTGTTACCTGCGCGTTACCTATATGTTACCTATACGCTTTTTTTCGTGTGTTTTTGTACTGTTTTATATTTTCTTTGAAATAAAAAGAAAACCCGCAAACATAGGCGTTTGCGGGTTTTTTCTTGATTTTCTGCGACTTTGTAAATTCGCTTTTTATTTTATCTCTTTGAGAACTGAGGAGCTCTACGAGCCTTCTTGAGACCGTATTTCTTACGCTCTTTCATTCTAGGATCACGAGTAAGGAATCCTGCCTTCTTCAGTGTAGGACGGAAATCTGCGTCTACATTCAGAAGAGCTCTTGCGATACCGTGTCTGATTGCACCGGCCTGACCGGTGAATCCGCCACCACGAACATTTACAAGTACATCATACTTGTCAAGTGTGTTGGTCGCTTCCAGTGGCTGACGAACGATAATCTTTAATGTCTCAAGACCGAAATACTGATCCATATCCTTCTTGTTGATTGTGATCTTACCATTTCCTGGTACTAAATATACTCTGGCAATACTGCTTTTTCTTCTGCCTGTTCCATAAAATTTATTAGCCAATGTCTTTTCCTCCTCTCAATTATGCTCTCTCTACGATTTCTAATACTTCCGGCTTCTGTGCGATCTGCTCATGCTCTGCACCTGCATATACATGAAGCTTTGTTGCCATCTGGCGACCAAGTGGTCCCTTTGGAAGCATTCCCTTTACTGCATGCTCAATTACATACTCCGGCTTCTTAGCGAGCATTTCCTTGAGTGTGGTCTCTTTCATACCACCAACATAATCAGAGTGATGATAATAAATCTTCTGCTCCAGCTTCTTACCTGTTACTTTGATCTTGTCAGCATTGATTACGATTACATAATCGCCGGTATCGATATGCGGAGTATACTCCGGCTTATTCTTACCTCTCAATACGCAAGCTACCTCTGAAGCGAGACGTCCTAATGTATGTCCTGTAGCATCAACTACATACCATTTTCTTTCAATCTTGGATGGGTTAGCCATATAACTTTTCATCCCAGTACCTCCTAACTTTTCTAACAATCTTCAACTGTCAGGCACATAAATACTGTTACCGGGGCTTTGGCTTAAGTATTTTACACGCCACATTAGACTATTATATTATGTTTATGAAAGCTTGTCAAGATACAAATTATGCAAATAATCTACAAATTATCCGTTGATTTCTGTCATTCCTCCAGCTTGGCAACGGAAGCTCCACGGATCAGCTGGCTTGCCACTACAGACGGTGCTGAAAGCTTTACCTTGTGTCCCTCGATCAATTTGATCAACTGCTCTGCCGCCTTCATGCCAATCTTCTCCGTATCCTGCCGCACCGTGGTCAGACGAGGCTGAAGCTGGCTTGCGATAAAGATATCATCATAGCCCGCCACCGAGATATCCTGCGGGATCCTTAATCCCATCGACTCGATCGCAGCGATGCCTCCGACTGCCGAATAGTCATCGGAATATATAATGCAGGTTGGCCTGATCGGCTGCTGCAATAATGTCTTCGTATATTCTGCCGCCTTTTTCAGATTACGATACTCGGACGGAAAGATCCATCCTTCCGGCAATGCCAGACCATGCTTGTCCATTGTCTCCTTCAGACCCTGAATACGAATATCTGTAACAATCGATGTATCGTCACCGGTAATATAAGCGATCTTCTTGTGTCCCATCGAAATCACATATTCAACCAGTTCACGCATTCCTACTGCATTGTCCGATATGACAGAAAGGCAGTCCGGAAATTCGTAATCGATCGTCACAACCGGAATATCGCTTTCTACCAGCTCGCGTACCTCCGGATTATAGAAATCGATACAGGCGATCATGACGCCGTCCAGACCACGGTACCGGCAATGCTCCAGATATGTTTTGCTTTTCTTGTGCTTCTTATTGCTGTTGATAAAGGTGATATCATAACCTTTGCTTTCCGCGGTCACTTTAAAGCTGTTCAGGATATTTGCGAAATAATTATGTGTCAGACCGCTCATCGATTCATCAATAAAGAGAACACCAATATTAAAACTTTTGTTCATGCGGATCGCGCGGGCATAATACTGCGGAAAATATCCCTGTTCCTTTGCAACCTCTTTGATATGTTTTTTGGTTTCCTCTCCAATATCCTTTTTGTCGTTCAATGCTTTGCTGACCGTGGCAACCGACACGCCACAAATCTTCGCAATGTCTTTAATTGATGCCATCTGCCCCCTCCATTCTTACGTACACTAATGTGATCTCCGTTTTCTTATCACACACTTTCACCGCCACCGGCAATCTATCATTCATGCCTTCTCACCGCTGCCGACACATATATGTCTATCATACCACACCACTATGTCCGGCACAATCATTATACTAATGATTTGGCAGGTAAACCAGGCAAAGATACGCCCATCGTATAAATATTCCGGTCAGAATAAAACCATATTGTAGAATAATATCAAAACCCTTTCTGCGAATCTTTGGATTCTTCTCATCCACATCCATTTCAATCAGGTCAACCTTTGGAGACAGGAAGCGGATCAGCTTCGTATAAGCAGCAAGGATCAAAAGCCATAACACAAACATCCCGAAACCGGCCAGCTGCCACAGAAATGTCTGCGGCATACTTTCTACGTTCCTTTGTGCTCTCGTTCCGGTCAGATATCCAAGTGCAATATACAGATAATCCGTCGAGATATATCCCCACGCAAGACTGACCACCGTTAATATTAATCGTTTCCACCAGCGCATTTCCTCACCTCCTGTCTTTTTGTTCCGAGTATATTTCCTAACATAATACCGCCTGGATTCTCTTGCCCGGCATTCTCTTATTCAGCATTTTCCAACACCGTCAGAATGCACTTATCCGGCATGTTCTAACACAGCCGGGGTTTCCCCTTATCCGACATCTGCTATATACGCTTTCCCTTTGCACATATCTTATCAATCTTCATCTCAAACGGCTTCAATGAACATATGTTACCCTCCAGAGATATACTTTGCGGTTTGTCACTGTTATTAAATACAAATCTCCAGGTCGTATCCTGCTTCTGCCGATATGTAATTTCTACGCCAAGCGGCAGATCATCTCTGAAGTTTAACTGATGTTCCCTTGCCATGCGCGATGCAAGTGCCATGTAAAATGTGCGGTCCGGCACAGTTCCTACATAATATACGCAGCCTTTGCCATATGTGTTTACTGTTACTGCCGGCTGCCCCGCATAATACTGATCTCCATAGACCGCCAGAACCTCTGCCGTGTCTGCTTCCAGTATATCACACCAGCGCTTATATGTGGCATCCTGATGCTCCGTCTGCAGTGAAGAAGCATCCTCCCTCAAAAACGAATTTGTACAGATTTGACCATACTGTCCACGAAGCTGTGCATCGGTAATCCGCAGCTTCCCTGTCCGCGCTCCGGCGGCATTGTATTCCGTCACGTGCACGCCAGCAAGTTCTTTATATATAGTAGGAAGACTGTCCATGATACACTGATTAGAGAGGTTCTTCACCCCCGAGCGGTTCGTCAAAAGCACCGTTCCTCCCTGCTTTGCAAAGTTCTCCAGTTTCTTCACGGTTCCGGAATGTTCAATGAGCATTGTCGGAGCAAGTACAATATCATATCCGTCAAACGATGCTCTCTCGTCAATAATATCTACACCAACGCCAATGCCGGTAAAACCGTCGTGAAGACACTTTAACTGCTCCAGATAATACATGCCCTCTGCCTGATGCTGCAGCTTGAAACCATATTCATTATCGGAGCTGTAAAGTAACGCCACACGATTGACCACCTCAGAGCCATCCAACTCCTGAAGCTGCTTTATCGTCTGCCCCAGCTCTTTAAATTCCTGATAGCGCCTTCCCGGCACATTGCTGTGATCCAGGATTCCGTGCCAGTACATTTCTGCACCCGACACGGCGGTGCGCCAGCGAAAATGAATCACGGCGTCCGCTCCATGTGCTACCGCCTGCAGTGCATACCCTTTGATCATCCCGGGTACCGGCATGGCTGACATAGGCATCCAGCTTCCCACCGCACCGCTTAACTGCTCCATGATCCAGAAATTCTTCTGCAAGATTCCGCGCATAAGATCCAGATGAAACGCATGGGAATATAGTTCCTGTGAATCTGTCGGAATCATCGTTGTCGGATAATTGTCATAAGAAACAAAGTCCAGATTATGGAACAGGTCATAAAAGTCCGGCATATTTTCACACAGCCAGCTATTGGTTGTAATCTGCGCCTTCGGATCCAGCGAATGGATCAGCTTTCTCTGAAATTCAAGATATGCTACCGTACTATCAGAAGCATATCGGTTATAATCAAGCGTCAATGACGGATTCTGCCACTTGATGAAATCTCCCATCGGCGGCTTCACCTGAGAAAAAGAAGAATACTCTCCGCTCCAGACGCTGTTGCCATACGCCTGATTGATCTGTTCCGTTGTACCGTACTTCTCCTTCATCCAGTCACGAAACGCCTCCTCGCACACTGCACAGCGGCAATGGTTCGCCTCCAGCTCATTGTCGATCTGGTATCCGATCACCGCCTCCTCATCCCGGTAATGATCTACCAATTGGCGGATGATACGCTCACACAGTGTCCGATAAACGGGACTGTTCATGCAGCGGTGTCCACGGATTCCGATGGAGATCCTTCTTCCGTCTGTTCCAACCTGAATGATCTCAGGATATTTCTCAAATGCCCACAACGGAGGGGTGCAGGTTGGTGTACACAAAAATATCTGAATCCCTCTGTCCTTAAAAACGGACACTGCATGGTCGAGCCATTCAAACCGGAAATCTCCCTCCTCCGGCTCCAGACGGCTCCATGCAAACTCCGCCATCCGGACAAGCTTCACACCGCATTCCTTCATATGGTCTGCATCCTGCTCCCACATCTCCTCCGGCCACTGCTCCGGATAATAATCAACCCCCAGTAAAATTCCCATATTCGTCCTCCACAAAAAACCTATACCGTGATATCGGGGGCAAAATGCATTTTTCAACGGATGACATGGATTGCTCCATCGTCAGGCAATTTGTATGTAAACATACATTGCTATCTGCTTTTGTCCCTTACATCATGCTACTCATTCATATGCTTCCTGATCTCCAGCATCTGGTCACGCAGACTTGCCGCCAGCTCGAAGTTTAACTCGGCAGCCGCTGTGTTCATCTTCTTTTTGATCTTGCGGACAAGCTGCTCTAATTCCTTCTGATTCATTGATTCGATATCCTTCTGGATATCACCGGTTTCTGTCTCCTCGACCTTCTTCGAAATCCGGATCAGATCCCGGACTGCTTTCTTGATCGTCTGCGGTGTAATACCATGCTCCTCGTTATATTTCTGCTGGATGCTGCGACGACGGTTCGTCTCATTGATCGCATTGCGCATGGAATCCGTCATAACATCCGCATACATGATCACATGACCCTCTGCATTTCGTGCAGCTCGTCCGATGATCTGAACCAACGCGATCTCTGAACGCAGGAAGCCCTCCTTATCTGCATCCAGGATTGCCACCAGAGCAATCTCCGGAATATCCAGTCCCTCTCGGAGCAGATTGATTCCCACCAGCACATCAAACACATCCATACGCATGTCGCGGATGATCTCCGAACGCTCCAGCGTATCAATATCCGAATGCAGGTACTTTACACGGATGCCCGCCTCACGCAGATAATCCGTCAGATCCTCCGCCATCCGCTTCGTCAGCGTATTGACCATAACCTTATTGCCTGCCGCAATAGTACGGTTCACCTCGCCTAACAGATCATCGATCTGCCCCTCTACCGGACGTACGTCAATCTCCGGATCCAGCAGCCCTGTCGGCCGGATGATCTGCTCTACTCTCGCCAGCTCATGCTCGTCCTCATATACATTCGGTGTCGCAGAAACAAACATCATCTGATTGATATGCTGCTCAAACTCCTCAAAGTTCAGCGGACGGTTGTCTAACGCCGATGGCAGACGGAAACCGTAGTCTACCAGCGTCCTCTTTCTGGAACGGTCTCCGGCATACATACCGCGGATCTGCGGGATCGTCATATGAGACTCATCCACCATAATAATAAAATCGTCCGGAAAATAATCCAGCAATGTATGCGGTGGTTCCCCTTCCTTCAATCCGGAAAGATGACGGGAATAATTCTCAATACCGGAACAAAAGCCGGTCTCACGCATCATTTCGATATCAAAATTAGTCCGTTCAGAAATCCTCTGTGCCTCCAGAAGCTTATCCTCAGACCGGAAATACCGTACTCTGTCCTCCAGCTCCGCCTCAATGTCACGGATCGCACGCTCCATCGCTTCCTTATCCACAACATAATGAGATGCCGGAAACACAACCATATGCTCCAGCTCGGACAAAACCTCACCGGTCAGCACATCGATCTCCGTGATCCTGTCCACCTCATCGCCGAAAAATTCCACACGGATCGCGCGGTCAGACTCCGAAATCGGGAATACCTCCAGCACATCTCCGCGCACACGGAAGGTACCACGCTGAAAATCCATGTCATTCCTTGTGTACTGCATATCGATCAGACGGTGAATGACCTCATCACGATCCTTGATCATGCCCGGTCGCAGTGACACGGTCATATTCTGATAATCGATCGGGCTTCCGAGACCATATATGCAGGACACACTCGCCACGATCACGACATCTCTCCTCTCCGTCAGTGCCGCCGTCGCCGAATGCCGCAGCTTATCGATCTCATCATTAATCGAGGAATCCTTCTCAATATATGTGTCCGAGGACGGTACATATGCCTCCGGCTGGTAATAATCATAATAGGATACAAAATACTCCACCGCATTCTCCGGGAAAAATTCCTTGAACTCGCCGTAGAGCTGCGCCGCCAGAGTCTTATTGTGCGCAATGACTAAAGTCGGTTTATTAAGCTTTGCAATGACATTTGCCATGGTAAAGGTCTTGCCGGAACCGGTAACACCAAGTAAGGTCTGAAACTGATCGCCCTCCTCAAAGCCCCTGACCAGAGCGTCGATCGCCTCCGGCTGGTCTCCGGTGGGCTGGTATTCGGAATGTAATATAAAATGATCCATGATTGTCTGAACACCTCCAAATAAGAGAAATACTGGAAACTGCCGGAAACATATCCGGTGATTTCTCTCCGATTTGTGTCTTTTCACACTATAATAAAACAGGGAACAAATCTCTCCATGATGGCGATTCATTCCCTATGTATCTTTCATCATTCATAAAATCAGTATAGCATAGTATTATTGTCAATGCAACGAAATTATGAACATTTGTTCGATTTTATTCTTTTGTCAGCACGGAAATAATTTCTTCCCGCTTCGGCATCACCTTCAATGCCCCTTTGCGGGTGGTAATGATCGAAGATGCCGCATTGGCAAACCGGAGCATTTCATGCAGATCATCTTCCGTCAAAGAATCAAGTCCTTTTTCGAGAACAGCATTTAAAACGCACGCCATAAAGGTATCTCCCGCCCCTGTGGTCTCTATCGTGTCGTCCCGCAGAAACGGCTCGCAAAATACGCTTTTCCCCTGATAATATGCCTTGCTTCCATATTTTCCCATAGTTGCACATATTAATATCGGACGATTTTTTCTCAAAATTTCCGCAATGCCCTGATCAATATCCTTCTTACCGGTCAAAAAGGCGATTTCATCATCGGAAATCTTTAAGATATCGCACTGTCCGATTCCATACCACATTTGACGTGCGGCATCCTCCAGACTGTTCCATAGCGGTGGTCTTAAATTGGGATCAAAAGAGATAAGGGCACCTTCTTTTTTGGCATGCTGCACGGCTCTTTGGGTTGCATCCTTTACCTGCTCGTGCGTCATAGACAAGGTTCCAAAATGAAAAATCCTTGTCTGAGCAAGCTTCTCCTGCTGTACCTCCTCCCATCGTAGCATCATATCAGCTCCGGGATTTCTATAAAACGAAAACTCCCTGTCTCCGTCTTTCTTTGTATGAACAAAGGCTAACGTAGTATGCACCTCCGGATCTACAACAAGATTATCCGTATTGATTCCCTGTGTTTTTACTGCATCTGCCAGCATCCGTCCAAAAACATCATCCCCGACTTTTCCGATAAATGCCGTACTTTTTCCAAGATTTTGCAGCATGGACAATACATTACACGGAGCACCTCCGGGATTGACCTCCAAAACAGGATTTCCCTGTGTACTGATTCCATTTTCCGTAAAATCCACAAGTAATTCCCCTAATGCAGCCACGTCAAATTTTTTCATCATTTTCCTCCTATCTGCATACATCATGCCATTTCGCCGATAGATATATCATATTTATCAATATTGACAGTAACAGAACCATCACAGACAAAACTGATCTGATCGGCATCCAACGGAGTATAGAATGTCGTACTCATCACCTGTGCCCCATCATTTATAAAAATCTCTGCGGAATATTTATCCAGGATCATCCGAATCTTAACAACGTCACCCGAAACTTTGACCGGAACTTTTCTCTGTGCCAGTACATCACGGATCATTCCACAGTATGTCCTGTCAATTTCTATAGTTTTACCCGCACGGTCATAAGTAAATTTCGTAAAATGCTTTTCATTTTGTGCAAAGCAGATGTCAAACGAAGTATAATCGCCCTCCAAAAGTTCTACAGTCATATCCAGCACACGTCCCCGGATTCCTTCCTTCTGACATGTCCCTTTTATCGTACACTGGTCATAATGAACCGAGTTACTGTAGTATTTTTCCAACTCCCGAACCGGACTTTGCAATATCCGCCCGTTATCAAGACGAAGCTCTCTTGGAATAGTCATCATACATGCCCATTTCTGATCTGCCGGGCGAATATTGGCATCCCAGGTCTGCATCCATCCGATCAAAATACGCCGTCCATCCGCAGACAACATGGTCTGTGATGCGTAAAAGTCGAGACCATCATCCAGAGAGTATACATGCGAATAATCAAATACATGCCGTCCCCTGTCGTAACTGCCGGTATAATATACTGCATTATTTCCATTATGAAACTCCGAACCGGCACACAGATCCTGCGGAGAAGCAAGCAGTATATATTCCCCGTCCAATTCAAAGAAATCCGGGCATTCCCACATAGTTCCAAGATTTCCGTTTTTGTCCTCTGCCAGTACAGATACATACTCCCACTCAACAGCATTCTCCGAATGAAATAATACAACCTGCGGCTTTCCCTGGTCTGTTTTGTTTCCAACGACCATATAATATCCGTCATCTTCTTTCCAGATCTTCGGATCTCTGAAATGCTCTCTGCTAAACCCCTTCGGAAGCATGTCACCGGTCACTACCGGATTTTGCGCAAGTTTATTATATGCCTTTCCATCCCCCAAAGCAATACATTGATTCTGATACGTATATTTCTGCCCATCCTCCTCTTTTTCCATGACACCGGTATATACAAGAAGATGACCTTTCTCTGTCTCTATTCCTGAACCGGAAAAACAACCTGCTTCATCATACGCCTGATCCGGAGCCAATGCTGCCGGAAGTTCCGTCCATTTCACGAAATCCTCTGTTTCATAATGTCCCCAGTGCATCGGTCCCCACACTGTACTGTAGGGATGAAACTGGTAAAACAAATGGGTCTTTCCCTGATATACCGAAAAGCCATTGGGATCGTTCATCCAACCGCATGGCGGTGTTACATGGAACACCGGAAGCTCTTCTTTTGGAATGCGGTTCTGTTTAACATATTCATTTGCTTTTTTCAACTGATCCATATCTATACCTGTCCCTTTCCGGATGTCTGCGGTTCTCCCCCTACAGACATCCGATTGTTTCATACCTTACCTACAGTTCGATCGCTTCTTCCGTATCGATATCAAAAAAGTGCATCCTATGCGGCACAAACACAAATTCTACCTTATCCCCCACTTTGCACAGCTCATATTTTGAAACCCTGGCAATCGTTACTGCTCCTCCAAATTCAAAATAGATATTATTTTCATTTCCCATGATCTCTGTATTATCAACAACTGCCTGCATCTTATTTTCTTTATAGATGTCCAGATTTTGTGGATCAAATTTAATGTCCTCTCCGCGAATTCCAAGTGTCATTCTTGTTCCATGCTTCTTTAACTTCTCAGCCATTTCCTGCTTCATGGTCAGCCGATTGCCATCTGAAAATACAATCTGTCCATCCTCAATGGAAACATCATAGAAATTCATCTGTGGTGAGCCGATAAATCCCGCCACAAATTTATTGACCGGTTTTTCGTACAGCTCCATAGGCTTTCCAACCTGCTGTACAACACCCGCTTTCATGATCACGATACGGTCTGCCATGGTCATTGCTTCCACCTGGTCATGCGTAACGTAGATCGTAGTACTTCCAAGACTGCGGTGAAGCTTGCTGATCTCATTTCTCATGCTGACACGAAGCTTTGCATCCAGATTCGACAGCGGCTCATCCATCAAAAATACCTTCTGATCCTTTACAATTGCTCTTCCAAGAGCCACTCTCTGCCTCTGGCCTCCGGACAGATTTTTCGGTTTACGGTTTCTATATTCCTCCAGTCCCAGAATATCAATTGCCCAGTCTACCTTTTTTTTGATCTCGTCAGCCGGTACCTTCATATTTTTCAGTCCATAGCCGATATTTTTCTCCACAGTCATATGAGGATATAACGCATAATTCTGAAATACCATAGAAATGCCTCGATCTCTTGGTGCGACCTCATTCATTCTCTTCCCATCAATATACAAATCTCCGGAAGTGATTTCTTCAAATCCCGCGATCATCCGCAGTGTCGTAGATTTTCCACAGCCGGATGGTCCAACAAATGCAATAAATTCTTTTTCATTGATCTCCAGATCAAAATCTGTCACTGCCTTTTTATCTGTACCCGGATACTGCTTGCATACTTTTTTTAATTCAATAAAACTCATAACTTAACCCTCCTTTGAACCTGTGGAAACAACTCCTTCCACAATCTGCTTTGAAAATAACGCATAAATGATGATAACCGGTATCGTTACCAGTGTAATGACAGCTAATGTCTGACCCATTGTTGTATTATCATTGGACGTGATCGCATTTAATCCGATCTGTGCCGTCAAAAGATCACTTGAAGTAAATACAAGAGATGGCCACAAATAATCGTTCCACACATTTAAAAATGTAAATACACTGACTGTTGCCACAACACTCTTAGACATTGGAAGCACCATAGTAAAGAAATACTTCACCGGACTGCAAAAATCCAACTGCGCCGCCTCGTAAACATCATCCGGAAGACTGACAAACACCTGCCGGAACAGGAATATATTAAATGGATTTACGATCATCGGAAGAACATACCCGATAATGTTATTTAAAAGTCCCAATTTTGCAATAAACAGGAAATGTATGGTAATGATCGTCTCCATCGGCACGATCATCAAAAGCATAATGATAAGAAGCCAGCGTTCCTTAAACGGAAAATTGATCTTGGCCAGTGCATAGCCTGCCAGCCCGTTTACAATGATTCCAAGCACGATCAATACCGCTGCATAAAGCAATGTGTTTGCCATATAACGAAGAAAGCTCGTGTTGGTCAGAATGGTAATATAATTTTCGAAAAAACTGCCATTTAACGCCGGAGGAATAAACGCCGCCAGCGAATTCATATCTCTTGTGATCGCTGCATCTGTTTTAAAAGAATTAGCAAGCATCCATATTACAGGAAACAGAAAAAACAAGGACACGATAATCATAATGATAACAAGAATGATATTAATTCGTTTTTGCTTTTTTGTTAACATGTTTTTTTCCCTCCTTATCTTTGGTGAGGATTGTCTGGATCACCGTCAGGATCATTACGAAAAATGCAAATACGATCGCCATCGTAGATGCCAGTCCGATCTCCCAGTTTACCGTGCCGGTTTCATAAATGTCATAAACCATGGTGTAAGTAGAATGAGATGGGCCTCCTCCCGTCATAACCATTGGCTGTACCAGCATACGGAATGCTCCGATCGTGATCGTGATCAGTACAAAAATACACAATGGCTTTAATTCCGGCAATGTGATATCTTTAAATTTCTGCCAACTGCTGGCATGATCCATTTCAGCAGCCTCATAAAGTGCCGGATTGATCTGCTGCAGTCCGCCCAAGAAGATCAACATCTGATAACCGACTCCCTGCCATGCACTCATAACAGCGATGGATGGCAGAGCCTGATCTGCACTGTTAATAAACGGCTGTGCGTTGATTCCAATGTGTGCAAGAATGGAATTTAAAATCCCCTCCGGGCTGTAGATCTGCACCCAGAGTGTAGATACAACCGCCAGAGACATAACAACCGGAATAAAAAATGCCACCTTAAAATATGCCTTACAATACGTCACCTTATTGATCAGAAGTGCCAGTCCTAACGCTCCCAGTCCCTGTAACGGAACAATTATGATCACAAATTTCACTGTATTGGTAAATGCCTGCCGGAAATCATCGTCCTTGAATACCTGAAAATAATTATCCAACCCGGTAAAATGCGTCAGGCTTGGATTTAATGCAAAAAAGTCCGTAAAGCTAAATACCAATGTCAATATCATTGGCAGGAACAAAAACAATGTCAATAAGACAAGTGCCGGGCCAAAAAAGGCCATTCCCATAATTGATTCTCTTCTTTTTTTCATCATTCTAACGTATAACGCTTCAGCTTTGCGTTAATCCTTTCTACAGATTTATCCAGCTGCTCCTGTGGATCAAAACCACTCAGAACACAATTTTCCAGTACCTGCTGAAATGATGTACTTACCTGTGGATATGCAGGAGTCTTTGGTCTCGGATGACCATAGTTGCTTAATTGATAGTATAGCGCTTTGTAATTTTCGTCTTTTTGAAATACGTCGATCGTTTCATACGCTTCATATGTGGATGGAAATGATTTTGACTTTTCCCATAAACGCTTCCCGCTGTCCACACCACTCATCCATTTCACTAATTCGGTTGCTCCCTTGATATGTTTTGTCTTGGAAGAGGCTGCAAAAGCCCATGAACCGGTTGGAGCGTATCTCTCTCCGTTCCAGGAGTCCCCGACTACATATGGTGCCACACCAAAGGACACATCCGGATAGCTGGTATAAAGTGTATTAACCTCCCATGCACCATCAATCTTAAATGCTGCCCTGCCGCTTTCAAACAAATGATCGATCGGCACCTTTGACATATACTTATTCTTCAGCAACGACTGAAAATAAGATACTGTTTTTACATTTTCCTTCGAATTAAAGACACCATCCACGGAAAGTCCCGTCTCGTCCACCATATTTCCGCCATTTGACCAGAAAAACGGTGCATAATAATAGATGGTTGCCTCCCCCACCGGAAATGTCATATCAAGGGCATATCCATTCTTTTTATCCATAACCGGTTTCAGCTTTGCAAGAATGTCCAAAAACTGGGACTGAGTCCACGGATGATCTGCATCAGGTATGCTGATTCCTGCCTCTTTCAGTATGTCCTTATTATAGTACAGACCAACACTGGACTCCATTGCTCCCAGAGCGTACAGCTTGTCCTTGTAAGTTCCCTGATCGATAATAGACTGCAGGTAAACGGATTTTTCTTTCTCCGTCAGCTTTGCCAGGGGCTGAATGATACCATTGGATGCATATGCTGCGATATTCGGTCCGTCTACCGTCAGCACATCCGGAAGATCTCCCGACATGACAGATGCATTGATCTTATCAGAATATCCTCCGCCACTGTCATTTCGCGGAATAAACTCAATATCCGCAAAATATGTTCCATCATACTTCTTGTTAAATGCATCAACTGCTTCCCGATAGCATCGGCCTTCATCGGTATCCTCAATGGAGTGTACCCATATGGACAGATACTGCTCTCCTTTATCATATCCGGCGATGCTTCCGGGCTTCGGCGTACTTTTCTGACATCCGGTCAGGCTGAGTGCAAGTACGCTCATGACCAGAGCCGTTATCACACGTTTTCTCATTCTGTTCTCCTTTCTTTCGTCGTGTCTCTATAAGTGTTTCCGTTTGTGTAATCGGTAAAGTAACCGGTTACTTTGTGATTTAATAATACTATGATGCATATCGTTTGTCAACCATTTTTTTAAATTATTATAACCGGTTACGTTACCGGTTATTTTTTCATTGAATTCACGCCTCTGTTCTGCTATACTAAGGACAGATTTACAGCACGAAAATACACTCCCAACGCAGAAAGGCACAAAACATGGATAATAAAAAGAAAAAAGTCACCTTTGACGACATTGCAAAATATACTCACTTTTCCAAAACAACCATCTCCAGATATTTCAATAATCCTGATTCCCTTACATTAAAAAACCAGGAGATCATCGCACAGGCACTGGTCGATCTGGATTATCATGAGAACAAGCTCGCAAAAGTGCTGGCAAATGGCAAAAGCGAATTTGTCGGCATTCTGTTACCCAATTTATTCCTTCATTATTACTCAGAAATGTTAAACCAGATCTTATCTACTTATGAAACTTTTGGATATAAATTTCTGGTGTTTACCAGCAACGGCTCCGAGGAAACAGAACGAAAATACCTTCAGGAGCTGCTTGCTTACAAGATTGAGGGACTCATTGTGTTAAGCCACACAATCCCGTCGCAGGAATTGGCTTCTTATCACATTCCTGTCGTCACCATCGAACGGGAGGATGAATATGTAAACAGTATCAATACTGACAACTATATGGGAGCCGTGCAGGCTGCCAGTCTCCTTGTCAAAAACAACTGTGACATCCTGATCCACATCAATTCTGATGTTTCTCCGTCCGTCCCTTCTTACGGCCGTATCCAGGGTTTTCGCGATACCTGCCAGCAGTTCAATATCCGACACAAAATTATCCTTACAGATCTCGGCAACAGTTATCCGGAAACACAGCAGCACATTAGTGAGGTCTACAATCTGATCAAAGACAAATATCCGGATAAACGAAAAGGAATCTTTCTTGCCAATGACACCCATGCCAATATTTTTCTGAATCTGCTGATGAGAGATTATGGCACTCTTCCGGATGACTTCCGGATCATCGGGTATGATGATTCCCCAATTGCCTCCGAGGCAATTATCCCGATCAGCACTGTAGGACAGCAGATTGACAAGATTGCACATGAAGCCATGAAGCTGCTGGTTTCCCAGATGAATGAAATGAAAAAGCGTCGACCGGTTCCTCAGACCGAGATCATTCACAAAATGATCACACCGGTTTTGGTGAGACGAGATACAACAACGTAAGAGTCCCAAAACCTCTCCCAACCAGCAAAGTTGTACATACTACATTTCCAAATTTGTGCAATTTATCCGACTTAAATGTTATAGTAAATCATTTAAGTTGCAATATTTTTGTCATTTTTGCCGATTTTATCTTATGAATCGTTTTATATATGGTCATTTTGTACAAATCATGTTAGCATTTATCTCAGGGTGAGCAAAACAAAAATATTTCGAAAAGGCAAAGCTTTTTCAAAGGAGGGTTTATGAGATTTAAAAAAATCTTTGCTGTTGTAATGGCGGCAGCTGTAACACTGTCCACGCTCAATGGTTTTCATGGTTTTTCTGCTCCAAAAACTGCAAAAGCTGCGAGCTTTGTTGATCTGAACCAGAGCCAGATCGCATCCGCAATGGGAGCCGGCTGGAACCTTGGAAATCAGCTGGAAGCATCCCTGAACGGAACGCCAAATGAAACATGCTGGGGTAATCCTACGATCAACGCCAATCTGATCAAGGCAGTCAAAAATGCCGGTTTTCGTTCCATCCGTATTCCGGTTTCCTATTTGGGCAAGATCAGCAGCAACTCAAGTTACACCATCGATTCATCGTGGTTAAACAGGGTACAGCAGGTAGTTGATATGTGTATTGCTAATGACCTGTATGTCATTATTAACATGCACGGCGATGGCTATCACTCTGTCGATGGCGGCTGGCTTTTCTGTGACGGTTCCAACCAGACTGCGATCCGTGCCAAATACAAAGCCTGCTGGAAACAGATCGCCACACGTTTCCGCTCATATGACCAGCACCTGATCTTCGAATCCATGAATGAAGAATATGATGGCACTTACGGAACACCAAACAGAACATATTATGAAAATATCAACCAGCTCAATCAGATCTTTGTAGATACCGTACGCACTTCCGGTGGAAACAATGCGAAGCGCTGGTTAATGCTCCCGGGCTGGAACACTAACATCAATTACACTGTAGGCGATTATGGTTTCCGGGTTCCTACCGACAACAACTGCACTGCCGGCGGAAAGCGCATCATGATCTCTGTTCATTATTATGATCCATGGGGCTTCTGCGGAGAAGAAAGCACCACGGCAACCCAATGGGGAAGCAAGGCAAACAATAGCTCAAAGGTTGATTCCTGGGGCGATGAGTCTTATCTGAAATCCCAGTTTAACAGTCTGTATAACAAATTCTGCAGCCAGGGATATCCGGTCGTGATCGGAGAATACGGTGCCATTGATAAATCTGCTTTCGATTCAAACAACACGGCATGCCGTGCGGAATTTGCTTCCAAAGTCTGCACTTATGCAAAGAAATATGGCTGTATTCCAATCTGGTGGGATAACGGTGCAACAGGCACATATGGTTTCGGTTTATTTAACCGCAATACCGGTGCAGTCACACAGCCAAAGATCATCAATGCCATCACTGCCGTGTATCCGTCCTCAGGCAATACCTCCGGTTCCACAAGCAGTATTGATACCAGCAAAACATATATGCTGAAAAACGTAAACAGTGGTCTGTATATGGATGTCTGCGGTGCGAAAGCGGTAAATGGTACAAATGTCATCCAGTACTCTGCTTCCAAAGCAAAAGCAAATAATACCTGGAAATTTGTTCCTGACGGAAAAGGATATTACTATATTTACTCCTGTCTGGGAGACGGCAGAACATTTCTTCTAGATGTTTCATGCAACAGCAGTGCAAACGGGACAAACATCGGGATTTACAAAAATACCAACTGCAGTGCCCAGCTTTACAAGCTTGTAAAAAATTCCGACGGAAGCTACAGCATTTACACAAAGTCTTCCGGCTGTAAGAGTGTTGTCGAGATTGCTAATGCAAACCGCAGCAATAACGGCAATGTACAGCAATGGGTTTACAACGGACATAACTGTCAGAAATGGAATTTGATCGCACGGTAAAACTTTCCCCTGACACAGCAAACGACCTATTGGTCTTTCGGTCGCCGTACCACATGGTATGGCGACTTTTTATTGCATAATCTCTTCCCCTTAATGTGTTACCTTTCAACTGCTTTCTTCTCTCTTCTGACGAAGCTCCTGCTCCCACTGATGCAGTCTGCGCGCTCCTTCCGGATTCTGTTTTTCCAGTCTCTGTTCGAGCTTTTCCCGACGATGCTGAAGTTTCTCCAGAATCTCCGGATGCTCTCTGCCAATCTCCTCGCGAATATGGTGGCGACGTTTTTCCAGCAGTTCCAGGATAATCCGGCGATGATCCCTATCTGCCATTTTATCCGGAAGCTCATCCATGTGAATCTCCATACGGCGCAGAAATTCATCCTCATCAATCGCCCCAAGTCCATGCCAATATTTGAGGCTGCTTTCGATACCCTGTTCTGCGATCTCCTCCCAGTCCGGCATGCAATGAATGCTGTCTAACACCTGATGAACACGCTTCTCGATCTGATCCACGGTCTCATCACCAAACGCCCACGCAAACTCCTCCAGTGTATTTTCTGTTTCCGCCGAAATATTTATGATGTGTCCGTTTTTTTGGATAGTGTATCCCTTTAAGGTATATGGTTCCAGATATCCGCTGTCATGAAGTGCCGCTGTAATTGTACGGCGCACATGTCCCTTCTCGATCATCCAGCCAATACCGAGCTGACGCATCTGCTCATTAACCGATGACATATGCTCTGTGATGTAGAAATGAATCCCCTGTTTTACAAAACGCTCACACATCATTTCCAACCGGTCTGCCGCTGTGATATCGATACTCGTCATCGCCCCGGCATCGACAATAACCACCTTTGTTTCATCCGAAATTCTGTTCTCAATATCTTCCTGAAAGGTCTTTACATTTGCAAAGAAAAGGCTTTCACTGAAACGGTAGATCACGACATGCTCAATCTCATGCGCATGACGGTTCTTGCTGCAGTCGTAAAAACCATCCCTTCCCGGGATCACCCCGAGAAATGCTCTCGGCGGATTGGTTGCTTTCAGCACAACGGCGATAAAGGAAAGAATAATTCCTATGATAACGCCGTAGATCGTTCCCAGAAGAAGTACGGCAAAAAATGCTGCCAGGAAAATATAGAATTCATTGCGGCTGACCCGGAATAAACGGACTGCCAGATCAAGCTCCACTACCTTCATCAATGCGGAAATCACGATCGCCGTCAATACCGGAACCGGAAGATATCCGATAAAGCCTGTTCCAAACAACAGAAGAAGTATCATCGCAATTCCCGCTGTCACTGATACCATCTGTGTTCTGCCGCCATACTGATCATTCATGGAGGTTCTTGAAATACTTCCATTGACCGGACAGCATCCCACCAGTGCCGATGCAATATTGCCCACGGCACAGGCAAGAATTTCCTGATTATCTTTTATTTTATAGCCATTGCGGAATGCAAAATTATTCTCCGAAAGAAGCGTTTCTGCCATGATCACGACAGCAACCATGAGTCCTCTGCCCGCTGCCTGCGAAAGATCCACTGACCGAAATTGTGGACACATAAGCTTCGGCAGCCCCGGCTCTACCGCCGATAAAAGACGTACTCCATACTGATCGATATGACCGAAACAGGTCAACAGCACGCCTGCTGCCATGACAACGATCACCATTGGAAATTTGGGCGCAAGCCTCCTTGCGATCACGATCACCGCCAGAGAACAAACACCAAGCAGCACAGAAGCACCGTTGATCTGATGCACCGCCTCAATGATCGCCCGGATAAGCTCCGGCAGTTCACCTGTTCCGGAACCTCCTCCGAGAATCTTTGGAATCTGCATCAGAATAATCGTCACCGCAATACCGCTGATAAAGCCTCCCATGACCGGAGTTGATATGTAATCTACCATCTTGCCCGCCTTGAGCAGAAAAAACAACAGAAGCCAGCATCCGGCAAACAACGCCGTCATCGGAATAAATGACATCGCCTCCGGTGACTGTGCCTGCAGACCAAGCCCTGCTGCAGCCGCACCTATGATCGCCGCGGGTGCCGCATCCACACCAAAAATAAACTGGGGAGATGTCGTAAACATCGCAAAAAATAAAATCGGCAATACCGATCCATATAGTCCATAGACCGGCGGAAGTCCGGAGACCTCCGCGTAACCCATGGATATCGGGATCGAAACTGCCGCAATGATTATGCCTGCCAGAATGTCCTTTGGCAGATAATTTAATTTATAATTTTTCATTGTCCGGAAAATCTTCATGTTTATAACCCGTATGCCCTTCCATGCAGATATCGGTCACATATATGTCCTCTATTTCGTACATATATGCAGCTTAACAATAGAGAATTACTTTCTGTTTATTCTACATAATATACATAATCATCCTTGCGTGGTGCTGCCTCCGGCTCATCGCCGTCCATATAGCCGATCACACAATGACCGATGCCTTCATAATCTCCCTCAATTCCCAGAGATTTTAAGATTGCCTTTCCTTCTTCGCTTTCAAACTCTTCCTTGGCACGATGGATCCAGCAGCTGCCAAGACCTGCATCCTTCGCTGCAAGCATGAGATTTCCCATCACAAGGCTTCCGTCATACACATGCGTTGGCATCTTTTTATCTGCCAGCACGATCAGCACAACCGGAGCACCGTAAAACGGATCTGTTCCCTCTGCTGCTCCCATGATCCGGGCGTTCATACGGGAAAGCTTATCCCGCACCTCTTTATTTAATACAGCAACAATGATCGGGGACTGCTTTCCTCTTCCGGTTGCCGCATAAGTTCCTGCCTCGATCACGCGGTCGATCAATTCTCTCTCCGGCATCTTATCCTGAAATTTACGAATACTTCTTCTTGTTCGGATCGTCTTCATTGTTTCACTCATATACATCTTCCTTTCTTCTCTATCATTCCTATTTGCAATCTGCGGACGAAAAACTGCTGTCGCGATGTTTGCGTTTGCGGATAGCTTTTTTATTATTCTACGGTTCCTTTATGCGGCACTGCCTCTCTGACCGGACCTGTCTCTGTCACAGATCTGCTGAAATTCCCTCAGTTTCTGCTTTGCCTGCTGACTCAGATCCTTCGGCACCTTAACCTGCACCGTCACATACTCATCCCCGTGAACTGATGCATCCTTCATAGACACAATACCCTTTCCGCGAAGCCTGATCTTGCTGCCTGCCTGCGTCCCCTCCGGAATGCGGCACATGACTCTTCCATTTAACGTATCTACCGGTGCTTCGCCGCCAAAAACTGCCGTTGTAAAAGGCACCTCAATCTGAGTATATATATCCATTCCCTTTCTGTCAAATCCAGGCTTTGACCGGACATGCACCTTTAAGAACAGATCTCCGTCAGGACCGCCTCCATATCCCGGCATGCCTTTGCCGCGCAGACGCACACTCATTCCGTCATTTACTCCGGCAGGAATGTGTACCTGCAGAGACTTCCTCTGACCGGAGCCATCCTGTGACACAATATGAATGATCTTATCACAGCCAAACGCCGCCTCCTCAAAGGTAATATCTGTCTGTGCCTCCAGATCGTCTCCCTTTGCCGAGCCTGTACTCCGGTGAAAACCGCCAAAGCCGCTGCCAAAACCACCGCTTTGATGAAAGCTGCCGCCAAAGCCACCGCTGTCCTGTCCGTGAAATCCGGTTCCCTGCGACTTACCATGAAACATGCCACCGAAAATATCATCAAAGATGTCGTCCATATTGCCACCCTCAAAATGATATTCGTGATAGCCGCCTGTCCCAAAATCGGGACCGCCATAGCTCTGATAAAAATGCTGTCCGCTCTGCGGACCGGCACCGCCCTCCTCAAATGCTGCAAAACCATATTGGTCGTACAGCTTTTTCTTTTCTGCATCACTGAGCACATTATATGCTTCTGTAACTTCCTTAAAATTTCTCTCTGCCTCTTTATCGCCCGGATTCACGTCCGGATGATACTTCTTGGCAAGCTTACGGTATGCTTTTTTGATCTCCTTTTCATCCGCTCCTTTCCGGATACCAAGGACATCGTAATAATCTCTTTTCTTCATCATCCTCACCTCCGAATAAAACGGGCAAAACAAACGTTTTGCTCTGCTTTTTGCTGCATCAGGGACATTGTCCTGCGCAATAAACATATACAGAAAAGAGGCATACGAATCTGTTCGCATCCCTCCAAGGCTGTTAATAGGGTGATAAACCATCCAATATATCAACCCTGCTGTATTGCATTTTTACTTTCGATTATGTTATACCACTTATTTTAGCACTCGTCAAGTCTGTTGGCTAATAATTATTCCATCAATAAAAAATCTGTCAGATAAATAATCTCCTACGCTTTCTTCTGAAGCCATATCCGCATCGCCGTCAGCACCGCCAGCAGGATTGCCGCGCTTAAGATCAGAACAACCCACCAGATCTGGATGAATGCCGCCAGTATATAGCCAACCACGCAGACTGCCGCCACGACAGCCGCATACGGAAGCTGCGTTGAAACATGATTCATATGATTACACTGCGCTCCCGCCGAGGACATAACCGTGGTGTCCGAAATCGGGGACACATGATCGCCGCATACCGCACCTGCCAGTACCGCAGACACCGAAATGATCATCATCTCCATATGTCCCTGCTCCGGGAACATTGCAATTACGATCGGTACAAGAATTGCGAAGGTTCCCCAGCTCGTTCCGGTCGAAAACGCCAGAAAGATTGCAATAATAAATATGATCATCGGTATAAACATACTTGCCGAAGCATTCTGTCCGACAACACTTTTCACAAATGTACTGATCTCGAGATGATCACCAATTCCCTTCAGCGCCCACGCAAAGGTCAGGATCGCCATGGCAGGAACCATCAGACGAAATCCCTCCACAAAGCTTTCCATGAAATCGGCAAAGTTCAGAACCTTTCTCGGAAGATACCAGATCAAACAGAAAAGAATCGTGACAAGTCCTGCAAAGATCAGGCTCCGCTCAGAGTCACAGCCGGAGAACGCAGCGACCACATTCGTTGCTCCTCCTAAATATCCGGTATAGATCATGGCACCGATCGCAGATACGATCAGAAGCACTACCGGAAGAACCAGATCAGCAACACGTCCCTTTTCGTTAACCTCTTCCTGCTTCTCCTCCTTCAGTGCATCCTCTCCGGACGTAAACAGATCACCGCGCTCCGCATTGATCTCATGTTTCTTCATCAAACCGAAATCAAAACCGGTGAGGATCAGATAAAGCACCATCAAAAGGGTCAGGATTGCATACAGATTGTACGGAATCGTCCGAAGAAACAGACTGAAGCCCGTCAGCGAGGATCCCTTCGGCACATAGGAATTGACAGCCGCCGCCCAACTTGAGATCGGTGCAATAATGCAGACCGGCGCTGCCGTGGCATCAATAATATAAGCAAGCTTTGCTCTGGACACCTTGTACCGGTCGGTCACCGGACGCATCACCGAGCCAACCGTCAGACAGTTAAAATAATCATCCACGAAAATAAGTACGCCAAGCCCCATCGTCGCCAAAAGTGCAACCTTTTTGTTTTTGATCTTGGAGATCGCCCATTTTCCGTAAGCCGCCGAACCGCCGGAGCGGGACATCAGCACGACAATCATACCAAGCATTACCAGGAAAAACAAAATATTGATATTCATGCTGTCCTTGATAGTATCAAAGATCACGGTGAATGCAGTCCACGGATGAAACTGCGCATACATAAAGCTTCCTACTACAATTCCCACAAACAGTGAACTGTAAACCTCTTTTGTGATCAAAGCAAGCATGATCGCCAGGATCGGTGGCAGCAATGACCATATAGTACCTGTAAACATAATTTACCTCTTTCTATTTTCAAATTTCGCCCATAATGAATTTTCGCAACGCTCCGGCAAAAGGTTCGAAAAAGCTTCGCTTTTTCTCACTCGCGGGCGCGTTCACATATCGATCTGCCAGCTACCAGATGCAAGCATCGGCATCTGGCAATCTCTATGTTCACTTTTGCCTTCGCGCACGATTTAAGAACACACGACTGGTGTGACCTCTCCAAAATCAAAGTCCACATAATCCTCCGGGGTAAACCGGTGATAGATCACGTGGCAGCCCTCGAAGGTGATGCAATAGCGGTAATCATTCGGCTTACTGTCCCGAAAATAGAACACATAATCAAAATCATCCCCTGCATAACTGCCCTCAAACACCTGATCCGAATACTGTGCAAAAAGCGTTTCCACATCCTTCAGAGTACAGCCATGACGGGCGATCGTCTCTATAAATTTCACCAGGAAATCATCCTCTTCCTGATGCTCATGGACATACTCCACTCCCTCCGGTGGAATCTGAATGCAAAATCTTTCTTTTTGGGAAGATGCTGTAATCCCGCCAAAATGCTCTTGGGTGGCTTCCGAAAACTCCTTCATCCGCTCCAGCATTTCTGCTTCTGTGCAATTCACTCCCAATAAATGGTTCAGGGAAGAAAGCGGATAATACAATCGCAGAAGCTCCTTTCGATAGCCAAGCTTGATCTGCTCCTCAAGGATCAGATCTCTTAGATTTTTCTCTAATTTTCCGATATTCATGACCGGGTCTCAACCTTTCTGTTGCTTGTTTTGATAAATTTATATAATATCAAGTGCGTTCATAGACGGCTGTATCGGCAGAGGACAGCTTTTAAAATGCGTCCGCTTCCACCGGCAGAGGACCTGCCAGATCCTTCACAACCTCCCCTGCAATGATCAGTCCCGCAACCGACGGCACAAATGCCACGCTGCCCGGAATGTCACGGCGCTCTGTACATTTATGCTTTGCTCCCGGCGGGCAAATACAGTTTGTCCGGCAGCTGATGCTCATATCCTCCAGCGGCCGGATGGACTTCTCCGTTGAATAAACAACCTTGAGATTCTTCACATTCCGCTTACGGAGCTCGCGGCGCATCACTCGTGCCAGCGGACAGATCGTTGTATCATAAATATCCGCCACCTGAAACTTCGTCGGATCCAGCTTATTGCCTGCCCCCATGCTGCTGATCACCGGGGTGCCTGCTTCTTTCGCCCGCATAATGATCTCCAGCTTCGCTGTCACTGTATCCACAGCATCTACCACATAAGAATACTCTGAGAAATCAAATTCATCGGCATTTTCCGGCAGATAAAAGCACTGTCTGACCTCCACCTGCGCCTGCGGATTAATATCCAGAATGCGGTCACGCATCACATCTGTTTTATATTTGCCCACTGTACTGCGTGTGGCAATGATCTGACGATTCAGATTCGTCAGACATACCTTATCGTCATCCACCAATACAAAAGAACCGACACCACTTCTGGCAAGCGCTTCCACCACATAGCCGCCAACTCCTCCGATGCCAAAAACAGCCACTTTCGCCTCTGCCAGCCGGTCAATTCCTTCCTTTCCCAATAAAAGCTGTGTCCTAGAAAACTGATTTAACATATGAATCCTGTATTCCTTTCCTTCTATGAAGATACCTGCCACCCGGCAAAATATCTCCCAATCTTTCTTAGTGTACCACAATCCCGATTATTATGATATCTTTTTTTCGTTTTGTCATGCAAACTGCAGCAATATCATATAAAATGCCGTGCTTCCGACAATGCTAAACAGTGTATTCTTCTTCCAGACATGTAACAGTACGCAGACTCCCGCCGCCAGAAGCTGATACATCCCTGTTCCGCCAAAATCCATCGGCACGGATTTCAGGCAGTATACGATCAGCACTGCCATGATCGCCGCCGGAAGAATATTTCCCAGATACCGGATGACCTCCGGGATCTCCTGACGTTTTCCTAACAGGGTAAAGGGCAATGCACGCATCAGAAGAGTACATGCCGCCGCCAGCATGATTGCCGTAAATGCCTGTATATTATTCATGTTCCACAGCCTCCTCTCCCGAAGCTGCTCCGACCGCAAAGTTCATGGTCCCACGGATCAGAAGCAGAATGCCTGACACCAGTATCAGCGTCGGCAGCAAAAAGTAATCCGGTCCCACAAGAAGAAGCAGAACCACTCCACAGCCAAGACCAAGCAATGCCGGAATATGGCTCTTTGCCGACTGCCATTGATCCACAAATATCGTGACAAACAGCGCTGTCATACAAAAGTCAATACCCGTAAGTTCCACGGGAATGCTCTGTCCGATCACACCGCCAGCCACCGCACCAAGCATCCAGCTTATCCTTGAAAACAACGCGATCCAAAACATCTCATCACGTTTCCTGATATTCTCCAGGGATTTTGCTATGTTCTTTTCGTCCTCCTCCGGCACCGCTTTCTTTTCGTTCTGTCCCATTTTGTGGTCAGACTCTTTCGCCCTCTGCTCCTGCTGCATCTGCAGTGCACAGTTTGCCGCATATGTTTCGTCCGTCATTGTATGCACCATATACGGATAACGTTTTCCCATCTGCCGGAATTCCTCCACAAAGCTGAGTCCATAGAAAAACTGCCGGCTGTTCATAAACAATGCCGTGAGTGCTATCGTGAGCAGCGAAGCCCCGCTGCTTAAAAAGGTAATCAGAACAAACTGAAATGCCCCGGTATACACCGTCATGCTCACAAGCAACGACCAGCCCCATTTCCAGCCGGCCTCCTGCATCAAAAGTCCGTAGGACATGCTCACAAATAAATAACTTCCCATAATGGGCAAAGCCCGCCAGAATGCCTGACGGACTGTGTCCTTGTGAAATATTCTCCGTTGATTTCGGGCTTTTTCTTTTTTACTGAATATTATCATTATCGTTCACCGTATAGATACTCAATCTTCCCTTTTTTCTTTGTTCTAATTGTCCGGAACCGCATAATTCCTTGAGAAGCCGAAACGCCTTTGTCGAACCTGCTCCAAGAAGCTTTTCCGCCTCTTTTCTGGTAATTACTCTATTCTTTCTGACATAATCAAGAAGCTGCTTCTTTTCATTCGGAACAGACATCATATAATTTGCAGGAACCTCCCGAACCGCAAAAGGAAGCTCTTCTATTTGTTCATTTTGATTAGGTAACGTCACCCTGAAAACGCCTTTGGCTGTTTCAAACTTCGGCTGCTCTTTCCGGTTTTTATATGCTCTTTGAATCCTCCCGATGCCGGTTCCATAACTCTCGATCAATTTCATACGATAGAATACCGCCGCCAGACCCGGATTTCTCGACTGGGAAACTCCAAGAAAAATGGAATTGATCTCCAGTCCCGGGACCAGACCTCCCAAAGAAACAAATTCCATCCGGTCCTCATAAATATTGATCAGATTACTTCCACTAAAAGAATAGTCTCTATGAACAATACTGTTAAGCAGTGCCTCCCGGATAGCCTCCTCCGGATAGTCCCTGGTATCAGTCCGTTCTAACCCGGAAAAACTCGCTTTTGTTTTATTGGCCATATCAACATATTGGTAAACATCCTCCAACTGCTTTAAAAGAGAACCTGAAAACTCTTTGCGATCCCGGAAAATCTCTTTGTCTTTTCCCTGAAATAATGCAATTTTGGTCGTCACCTCACACTGATCAGACAGCAACAGAGCCAGATTGGTATACAACCCGTCCTCCCCAATCAATTTCAGTGTCCGCATCTGGGCATCTCCGATTTCAAATCCTCTGAGTTCCATTTCCCGATAGAATTCATGAAAGGTCAACTCCTGTGTCATGCTCCGGCACAACTCAAAGGATCTCCCGCTGTTCTGAAGAAGCATCTCGCGGATTCCTTCCTCCGTCATAGGCTGTGAAGAACTTCCCTTTCTAACATATACACCTCCGGGCTTCAATCCCTTTTCCCTCAAATAATACGGACGATTTGTTCCTGTTGTGATCTGAATTTCAATTACATTCCTGTCCTCGACAGTAACACTGTCCACCCTGACAAAGGGCATAACATCCGGAGCAATCGCATCTTTCAAGGAATTCACAATGCGGAGCATAACCTCATCCGGATCGTCTACCCCCTTGACAACACCATCATTGCATATTCCAACAAAAACAGTGCCGCCCTCGGCATTTGCAAATGCAATTACTTCTTTTTTTATATCTGAAACATATTCCTGCTTATATTCTATATTTAACTTCTCACCTGACGTCTCGCTCATTCTTTCTCTCCTTTCTCACTTTTTATCATTATAAGAAAGAAAGAAAAGAAAGTCAATGAACATTTTCTATGTTACATACTACCTCCGGATATATCTCTCCGCCTCTGTCGCTGCATTGGCTCCATCTGCTGCCGCCGTGATCACCTGGCGAAGTGCCTTGGTCCGCACATCTCCGGCTACAAAAAGTCCCCGGGCAGAGGTGATCCCCTGCTCTCCTGCTGCCACATAACCATACTCATCAAGTTCTGCAACGCCTTGAAGCAGTCCTGTTACCGGCTCCATTCCTACTGCCGCAAAGACACCGGCCACTTCCAGTCTGCGGCCATCCTCCAGCACCAGAGCTTCTACCCGCTGTTCTCCCTGAATCTCCTGTACTCTCGCATTCGTCAGGATCTCAATATTTTCTACATCCTTTGCCTTCTGCACCGTCCCCGCATTTCCGCGAAACTCGTCACGACGGTGGATCAGATAAACCTTCTCACAGATCTGTGACAGATAAAGAGCATCATCCAGTGCCGTATCACCACCGCCGACCACAGCCGTCACCTTTCCCTGAAAAAATGCGCCGTCACAGGTAGCACAGTAGGACACACCTCTGCCGGAAAGCTTGTCCTCTCCCGGTACGTTTAAATGGCGATGGGATGCTCCTGCCGCATAGATCACGGTCTTCGTCTCCAAAACATCCCCGCCTGCCAGAAGCACCTTCCAATAACCATCGGACTGCTCCAGCTTCGTGACCTCTTCCTCCAGAAAAGCCGTCCCCAGATTCTCAGCATGCTCCCGGAATTTTTCTCCCAGAGAATATCCGTCAATCCCCGGAATGCCCAGATAATTATCCACCTGACCACTCTCCGCGATCTGCCCGGTTCCACAATATTCCTTTTCGATCACAAGAATATCCAGACCGGCACGTCTGCCATAAACTGCAGCCGACAATCCCGCCGGACCGCTTCCTATAATTATAATATCTTTCATATCCGTTTTCCTTTCCCGTTGTTCTCTTCTCAAAACCAAAGATACCGATAATGCCTTATCCTGTATCGCCAAGAAACATTATCGGTATTATTTTTATTATTTAGATTACATAAAATCCGGCTTCTTCCGTCTGCTCTTCCTCCCAGTCCAAAAGATCCTGCAGTGTAATATTGTCTACAATATCATTGACCGCTTTTCCCATTTTGTCCCAGACGCGGTTGATCACAGAAGCCTTTTCCATTTCGTTGGAGGTGTCCGAAGAAAGGGACATTAAATCGCCCTCCGTCTGCCGCAGGATCATTCCCACCGTGTACTCCTCCGGTGTTTTTTTCAGCAGATAACCACCCTGAGGCCCACGGACGCTCTTTACAAAACCAGCTTTGTTGAGTACGGAAATAATCTGCTCCAGATATTTTTCTGAAATCTGCTGACGTTTTGCGGTTTCTTTTAACGGCACCGGCACGCCGCGATTATGATTCGCCAGATCCAGCATCAGGATCAAAGCATATCTTCCTCTGGTAGAAATCTTCATATGGAACTCCTCTTCTAACTGCTAAAACTACGGTTGACACTAATAATATGCGAAGCAACTTCTAATGCGAACACGCAAGTGTTCGCATTACCCTGATGCCACGGATTGCTCCATTGCGACGCAATTTCCGCAATCCTGCAACCACCTCCAATCCCACAAATTTGCAAGCAAATCTGCTTCTTGTCGGTGTTTGGCGGGTCAAGCCAGTAGATAGCAATTTGTATGTAAACATACATTGCTATCTACTTTTGACCCTTGCATCATATCATCCAGAAATTATCAGTGCATATAATTCTACGGTATGTCTCAAATTTGGACCACTTGTTAAAGAACTCTAAATGGTTCTCCTTGTCCAGATTCTTGTACTCGTACAGATAATTGTCGAGGTCTGCCTTTACACGGATGCGCAGTGCAAATCCTCTCTCATCAAGAACAGGAAGTCCTGTGTACTGATATTCGGACAGTGGAATGATGTCCTCGATCACACGGTTACGGATCAGGATAACGGCATCACTGTCTGCTGCAAGAATATCGAAATAATCCGGATACTTAAAGCTGTCGCCCTCGATCGGCACGGTATCGCCAACATGGTATGTTTTATCCTGTGTATTTACCTTAGAGAGGAATGCGTTCTCCAGATTGAAGTAGAATTCCTCGAAAATATATCCGCCGGTTTTGATATCATCCTTCTGGAAATATGGTACCTCACCATCGGTGGAAACATCCTCAACAACACCGCAGGCCGAAGTTGCATGACTGATACGGTCGATCAGGATCAGCTCGCCGAGCGTCTTGTTGGTTTTGAACTTGTCAACGATAATCTTCTCTGCAAATTCCAGATGACAAACGGCAATCTCATTTTTCTCAACATAGTCTGCCTGAATATGCTCTCCGCTGTTGACATCGATCTTGTACTCAATGCTCTTTAGCATTCCCGGAATCTTCTTGGTTCCAAGCTTAACAAGGTACTCCTTGCCAAGAGAAAGCGGCTCATCATCCATCCACAAAAGTGTTGTTGTTACGTCCTTAGTGTAAGGAAGGTCTTCCTTATTGGTCAGTACACAGCCACGGCTTACATCCACTTCACGGTCAAGCTGGATCGTTACTGCCTGACCTGCCTCAGCCTCCTGTACCTCCGTAGAACCGTTCAGGATTGACTTGATCGTTGCCTTCTCATCGCTCGGCAGTGTGGTTATCGTCTCACCGACTTTAATACGTCCGCTTTCAATCTGTCCCTGGAAACCACGGAACTCATGATTCGGACGGCATACACGCTGTACCGGCATATAGAATACGGAAGAATTCTCCTGCTCGGAGATATCGACTGTCTCCAGATAATTTAACAGTGTGCCCCCCTGATACCAAGGCATATTCTCAGATACAACCGTTACGTTGTCACCCTCTGTTGCGCTGACCGGAATGATCTTTACGCTGTAAAGACCAAGGCTTTCTGCCAGATCCTTGATGTCCTTTTCGATCGCACGGAAACGCTCTTCGCTGTAATCTACTAAATCCATCTTATTTACCGCAAATACAAAATAGCGGATTCCCATCAACGCACAAATTCTTGCGTGGCGTCTTGTCTGTACCAGAACGCCCTGCTTTGCATCGACCATAACTACGGCAAGCTGTGCAAAAGAAGCACCAACTGCCATGTTTCTTGTATACTCCTCGTGACCCGGTGTATCTGCTACGATAAAGCTTCTGTTATCCGTTGTGAAATAACGGTATGCCACATCGATCGTGATACCCTGCTCACGCTCTGCCATCAGTCCGTCAAGCAGCAGAGAATAATCAATCTCACCGCCACGGGAGCCAACCTTGCTATCCAGGATCAATGCTTTTTCCTGATCTGCATATAACAGCTTGGAATCATATAAGATATGACCGATCAAGGTTGATTTTCCATCATCTACACTTCCACAGGTTATAAATTTTAATAATCCATTCATCCTAGAAATACCCCTCTCTCTTTCTTTTTTCCATACTTGCAGCGCCGCCGTCCTTATCGATCACACGGCTTGTTCTCTCAGACTCTACGGAGCTGAGCGTCTCCTCAATGATCTCATCGAGTGTTGTTGCATTGGATTCCACACCACCGGAAAGCGGATAGCAGCCCAGTGTACGGAAACGAACCATCTTCATCTCCGGCTTCTCGCCCGGCTCCAGACGCATACGATCATCATCTACCATGATAATGTTGCCGTCACGATATACAACCGGTCTCTCTGCCGCAAAGTAAAGAGGCACGATCGGGATATTTTCCCGCTTGATATACTGCCAGATGTCCTTCTCAGTCCAGTTGGAGATTGGGAATACACGAATGCTCTCGCCCTTGTTGATCTCCGTATTATATAATTTCCACATCTCCGGACGCTGGTTCTTCGGATCCCATGCATGCGACTCATTTCTGAAGGAGAAGATTCTCTCCTTGGCACGGCTCTTTTCCTCGTCACGTCGTCCGCCACCAAATGCTGCGGTAAAACCGTATTTATTTAATGCCTGCTTCAGTGCCTGTGTTTTCATGATGTCGGTGTAAGCAGCACCGTGATCAAACGGGTTGATTCCCTGCTTCACCCCCTCTTCGTTGATGTACTCGAGCATCTCAATGCCAAGTTCCTTTGCGGTCTTGTCACGGAACTCGATCATCTCACGGAATTTCCAGGTTGTGTTAACGTGAAGAAAAGGAAATGGCGGCTTCTCCGGGTAAAATGCTTTCATTGCCAGGTGAAGCATTACCGAACTGTCCTTGCCGATCGAATATAACATAACCGGCTTCTCACACTCCGCTGCAACCTCTCTGATTATGTAGATTGCTTCTGCCTCTAATTCATCCAAATGTGTTAATCCACTCATAGTCGTCCTCCATCCTTTTCTAATATTTATTGGAACTGCGCCGGTCTACATCAATCGTAACCTCGCGTCCATTGCTTTTATGAATATTCCAATGTAAGATCTGTCCGTCTTTTGTCACAGTCATCACACTGCCGTTTCCTCCGATATCTGCTCCGAGGAAAAATCCTATCGCTCCAACCGGGCATTCTTTCACGCAGGAAGCGCATCCCCAGCAGTCCTTCGGATAGCGCATCACTGCTTTTCCCTCCTGCTTTTCGATCAGCGTTCCCGGGCAGACCTGCATGCACTGACCGCAGCCGATACATTTCTGCCGGTTAATTTGTATGCTCATAGGACCCCTCCTTTACAATATCTCTCAGTATGATCCGGATCTTTCCATCCTCCAGACGCGAATTGACATATTTGAAAAAGTTCTCATCCTCGTTCGGATGATCCAGATTCTCATTGAAGGAATGCCATCTCGTCTCCTTACGTCCTCTCAGATGTGCGATCAGACTCTTGCAGACGATCAGCCGCTCCTTTAATTCATAAACGAATAAAAGCTCATGCATATTCTGTGCGGTAAGTTCATCTGCGAGTGCAGTCAGCTGATCGATCTTCTCATCGGCAAGCTTTAACTGCTTCTCGTTGTACTGGTAATGGGTAGATATACCGCCGGCATATTCATCCATCACCTTCTGCATTGCCTCCTCAAGTTCCTCCGCCGTAAACGGTGACTGCTCTCCGGCTAAAATATCCTGATAAGCGGCAGTCTCTTCCTGTGCCTGACGGGCAATCTCCTCGTCCGCACCATCGGCTGCAGAAGTCCCGCTTAACTGCTTCTCGATTGCCTTTGCCGCAAGCTCACCCTCTGCCAGTGCGCCGGTTACATATTTCTGTGGACATCCTCCTGCCACATCTCCGGCAGCATACAGACCGTGGATCGTTGTCTCACGGTTGGTGTCTACCCAGTAACCGCTTGCTGTGTGTCCGCCGACAATGTAAGGCTCTGTTCCCTCGATCTCAACATCCTGCTCGCCCGGAAGCTCCCCGGTCTCGATCCATTTGAGCGTCTGGCTTGGCGCCATGTTCAGGTATGCCTTTAAAAGATTTTCTTCCTGATCCTTATCAATACCGCTTGTCTTCAGGTAGCATGGACCGTTTCCAAGCTGGTTCTCGCGAACCGTGCCATAGACACGCTCGCTTGTGGTGAGTCCGTATTTGTCCTCGTAAACAAAGCCCTTGGAATTGATCTGCTTTGCTCCCACTCCCTGTGCAATGGTTCCGGTCGGTGCAATCGTGTCCTTGCAGCGAAGTGCGATAAATCGCATTTCGAAGGAGGTCATCTCTGCACCTGCCCGGATTCCCATGGCATATCCGGCACCGGTATTAAATGGCGGATACCACATTTTATGTCGGGAAAATCCCGGATTGTTCGGTTTATAAAGTCCTGCTGCCCCGCCGGTTGCCACCAGCACGGCATCCGCATGGATCTCATAAGCGGTTTCATCCTCGAGAGAAAATCCTACCGCACCATAAACTTTATTATCCTTTGTCAGAAGCTTTGTGATATTGACACGGTTTATAACCGATACATTTTCCTGTTCCTGTACTGCCTTGGCAAGGATCGGCTTGAAGTTCTCTCCGTTGATCTTAATATTACGGTTTCCTCTGGTGACATAATCACCATTCTCATCTTTCAGGATCACAAGACCAAGATTTTCCATATCTGCAGTCACTTCATTGAAATGCTCCGCTGCGGTAAGCAGCAGATCCTCTCTGACAATACCTGCGGCATCCTTCCTGGCATAATCGACATAATCCTGTGGAGCATGCCCCTTCGTGATATAAGCGTTGATCGCGTTAACTCCTGCTGCCAGACATCCGCTCCGCTTAATATGGGCTTTCTCCGCAATCACCACGGACAGCCCTGTGTCACGGCTCAGAGTCAGTGCTGCGTAACAGCCTGCGGTACCTCCTCCGATGATCAATACATCTGTGTTGATCTGCCGTACTTCAAAATCTTTACTCATGGAACCATCCTTTCTGTGTCGTTTGTCACCCTTTATTTCACGAAAAGCCATCGGCTTTTATTCCGGTGCATTCAGGAAAATTTTCCGAATGCCTTTATAGATATTCAATCTCATGGATCGTAACATTCTTATCCGGATCAATCCCGAATGCCTTGAGCACCGGATTGTCTGCCTCCTGCAGAGACAGGATCAGATATTCCATTGTGGAATCATATGCAAGTCTCTTGTCCTCCTCAGAAGGACGTGATGGCGATTCCGGATGAGAATGAAAGTTTCCGATCAGCTTCTTACCCTTTGCTCTGGCATCCTTTACAGCCGAAAGCTGCTCCTTCGGATCCATGGAGAAATGCTCGTTGCTGGCATCAATGTTCGTCAGCAGATATACCTCTGTGATGCTTTTTACTTCTCCGTCAATATCTCCCGCCAGAAGTCCACAGGATTCATTCGGAAGACCTGCCTGACAGTGTGCCAGGATCTTCTCGTAATCTTCTTTTTTCATTTTCAACGTTATTGCCATGCTTTCACCTTACTTTCTATATCATCTCTATGTTCTGTATTCTATTCACCGGCATCTGCACTGAGTAAGCTCACTGCTTTTTGCAGGCAAGCTTGCCAGGCCGTAAACTTACTTAGCACACCGGTGAATAGTTTTACTTAAGATCACATTCTGCCTGCTCATAATCGATAAGCTCTGTGATCGTTGGCTCGTCGCCACATACGGCACAGTGATGATCCTTCGGAAGCTTGATCGTGTGAAATTCCATTTTCAGTGCATCGTATGTTAAAAGCTTTCCGGTAAGAAGTTCTCCCTTACCGATAATATACTTGATTGCCTCCATTGCCTGAAGACTTCCGATAACACCGCCCATAGCACCGATGACACCAGCCTGCTTACAGGTTGGAACCGCATCCTTTGGCGGTGGATTCTTGAATACACAACGGTAACATGGTCCTTCTCCCGGTACATAGGTCATGAGCTGGCCCTTGAAACGAATGATACCGGCATGGGAGAATGGCTTTCCTGCCATAACGCAGGCATCATTGATCAAAAATTTTGCCGGGAAGTTATCGGTACCGTCAATGATGAAGTCATAATCCTTGATCAGATCCATAATGTTTGTGGAATCTACAAATGTGCGATATGTCTTGACGGTAACATCCGGGTTGATCGCTTCCATTGTCTCCGCAGCGGATTTCACCTTTGCCTTGCCCACATCATTGGTGGTGTGGATGACCTGTCTCTGCAGGTTGGAAAGATCTACCTCATCGGCATCAACAATACCGATCGTACCAACACCTGCTGCAGCCAGATAAAGTGCTGCCGGTGCTCCGAGTCCGCCTGCTCCGATGATCAGAACGCTGGCGTTTAAGAGCTTCTTCTGTCCCTTTACACCAACCTCCTGAAGGATGATGTGGCGGGAATATCTCTCAAGCTGTTCGTTTGTAAAAGCCATTATCTTGCTCCTCCTCCCATGAAGTAAAGGAATTCAACGGCATCGCCATCCTTTAATACTGTCTCGCCAAACTTCTCTCTGTCTACGAAGTCATCATTGATCGTTACGGTAACATATAATGGATTCTCAACGTTCTCCTTCTCGATCAACTGCTCTACGGTTACGCCCTCGTCATACTCTTTCTTGTTTCCTGCAATTGTGATTGTCATTGTATTCTCCTTTCTTACACCTGTAAGTTTCTTTTATTTCATGGTGTCCCAAATATTGGGCACCTCTTAAAGCATTTCAAGTGATGCATCAGATGTCGGTAACAAGCTTTGTGATTTCCTCACGCTTTACCACTCCGGTCAGTCTCCACTGCTGCTCTCCATGGATGAAGTAGATCAGTGTCGGTGCAGACATTACTTCGTATTTGCCAGCCAGTCCCTGCTCATAGTTTACATTGATCTTGAACACGTCAAGCTTGCCGTCGTAATCATCCTCAATCTCGCCGAGCACTCCAGCCATTCTCTTGCATGGAATGCATGTATCCGAATAAAAATCCACCAAAACCGGTTTATCCGCTTTCAATACCTTTTCTTCAAACTGCTGCTCATTAATTCTTGCTGCCATATGTATCACCATGCCTTTCTGTTTCTTCTTTACTCTTCTTCTACCTTGCGGACGATCAGGGTGTAGGTTCCATCCTCATTTTCCTCCAGTTTGAGGATCTGATGACCCTCTTCCTTAATACTTCTCGGTACATTCTGTACCGGCTCACCGTCGTTCATTTTCACTGCGAGAACCTCTCCGTCCTCCAGCTCTTCCAATGCTACCTTTGCCTTGACAAATGTCACCGGGCAGACCACATCGGTAATATCCACTGTATCATCAATCTTAATATCAGCCATCGTATGCCTCCTTTAATACCTCGTATAATTTATTGCTTCCAACCCGGTCGATCGTAAATTTGAATCGCTCACCCGGATTTGCGTGATCATCAAAGAACTGGATCGCTGCATCGGTTACGCGGAAAAGCTGTTCCTCTGAGGTGATCGGTGGCAGCATATACTGTCCTTCCTTGATGGTGTTGCCAAAGGTTCCTCCGCAGGATACCAGATAAGCACTCTGTGCATCCCATGCATCGGTCGGACAGGACTTCACGCAACGTCCGCAGAAATTACATTTGCCCTGGTCTAATATGATCTTTCCGTCCTCCAGCTTGAGAGCCCCCTCGCGGCAGACCTTTACGCAAAGACCACAACTGATGCAGGCATCCTCTTTCCATGCAACCTTTGTTGCTCCCTTGATTCCAACATCGTTCTCCTCTGCCTTCAGACAGTTGTTACGGCAGCCCGTAACGCCAAATTTAAATTTATGTGGAAGCTCACGGCCGAAGTAACGCTCGTCAAGCTTCTTTGCAATATCCTGTGTGTCAATGTTACCGCTCGGACAAACCGCATTTCCCTGACAGGCAGTAACGGTACGAACTCTCGGTCCGCAGACGCCCGGTTTACAACCGCCCTCGGCAAGCTCTTCCTTGACAACATCAATATCTTCGAGCTTAATGAATGGAATCTCAACACCCTGTCTGGATGTCAGATGTACATATCCCTCACCGTGCTCCTCTGCAACTTCGGCGATTTTTTTCAGATTCTCTGCAGTCAGTGTCCCACCGACGACTGCGATACGAAGCGAAAAGTTATTTTTCTGCTTCTGTCTCATGAAACCGCCTTTTTTTAATGTTCCATAATCTACTGCCATATCCTGTACCTATCCTTTCATAACATATGCCCTTTTATTTATTGTGCCGCGCGAATTGCAGCCTCAAAATCCGTTTTCAGATCTTCAATATCTTCGATACCAACACTAATGCGGATCAGATCCTCATATACTCCCGACTGCAGCTGATCTTCCTTGGAAAGATGAACCGCAATGGTTGACGCCGGATGAAGAACTAATGTCTTGGTGTCCCCAATGTTGGACAAAATGTATGGAAGCTTTAATGTGTTAATGATCTCAAATGCCTTCTCTCTGCTTCCTGTTCTCACCGTGATGATCGCGCCGTAGCCACCGTCAAGCTGCCTGCTTGCCAGCTCATAATATGGACTCTCCGGCAATCCCGGATAGTTGACCGTAAGACCGACTCCCATGTCTCTTAAGAACTCTGCAAGCTCCTTTGCATTTTCACACTGGCGCTGCATTCGAAGCCCCAGTGTTTCCAGACCCAGATTATTAAGAAATGCATTCTGCGGAGATAAACAGGCTCCTGTATTTCGGAATAATCCGTTGCGAAGCTTTGCGACGTATGCCATCGGTCCAAACTTCTTATATGGGACAAGTCCCGGATATCTCTCCGGATCCCATGCAAACTTTCCGCTCCAGGTGAGAATACCGCTTATGGCATCGCTGTTGCCATTTATGTACTTTGAAGAGGAATTAACAACCACATCTGCTCCAAGCTCCAGCGGTCTGACCAGATACGGTGTCGCCACTGTGTTGTCAATCACCAGCGGAAGTCCATGTTCATGTGCCATATCTGCCACTGCCCTGATGTCTGTCACATCTAACTTCGGATTGCCTATCGTCTCCGCAAAGATAACTCTCGTATGCTCCGTGATGAGCTTCTCATAAGCCTGTGGTTCGTTCTCTGTCACATACTTTGTTGTGATTCCAAAGCTTTCCAGATCTTCAAAAAGCTCTACGGTACCGCCATATAAGCCGGCGGCTGCAACCACCTCATCGCCTGCCTGCAGGATATTGGCAAGTGCATTAAATAATGCTGCCATCCCGGAAGCGCATGCAACGCTTGCTACACCTCGCTCCAGCTTCGTGATCCTCTGCTCAAATGCCTCCACGGTAGGATTATTGATCCGGGTGTAGGAAAATCCCATCGCCTTATTCGTGAAGATATTCTCCAGATCCTCGGCACTCTCATGCCGAAAGGCACTGCTTTGATAAACCGGTGTGTGTGTCGCTCCATAGGGATCGTTCTGCTTCACACCGTGTAAAAGCATTGTGTTAAATCCATACTCTGTCATTTGTTTTCTCCAATTCCTCTAATCTCTATCGACTTACTAGGGATATATTACACCCGATTTCATACTTTGTCAATAGGAATTATCAAAAAAAGTTTCATCCCCGTTTACCGGCGTCACCAAAAAAGCACAAGACCAGCGTTTTGTTCTTGATTTCTACTATGTTACAGGCATCTTCTTATACGCAAAAAGGACGCCGTACCTTTCGGTACGACGTCCGTCATATTCTGCTCTGTTCACTCAGAGTGTTGTTTTGTCTATTTGAAGGCTGTTACATACAGATATAAGAAGTAAGTCTTATCATTCTGCTTTACGGTTACACGCATCAGGGATCTTCCCTTCTTCTTTGCAGTGTAACGTCCCTTCTTGTTGATTGGAAGTGCCTTCTTGTTATAAGAAATATACTTCACCTTTGCATTCTTCTCCAGACCATAGATCTTGATCTTTGTGGACTTTTTCAGCTTTCTCTTCTTAGCGATCAGAATCGTCGGTGTCTTAATGCGGTTGGACTTGAACTTCTTAAGCTCTGTCGCATTTTTGAACTTCTTACGAACCTCAATGTTGATTACCAGACGGTTGCTGTACTTGCCCTTAACCGCTGTGACTGTCAGAGTTGCTTTACCCTTCTTCTTTGCCTTGATGACACCCTTCTTATTCACTGTGGCAACCTTCTTGTTGGTTGATGTCACAATGATCGTAGCACCCTTGCACTTCATAAGCTTCAGCTTAGCCTTGGAATTCTTTTTCATAACCTTATGAAGCTTGAATCCAGGAATCTTATATGTGTTAGCCATCTGAAGAAGCTCCTGATAAGTATATGGGCATCCGCCATCCTTCAATCTCTGGTTTACGGCATCCTGCTCTGCAGAGGACAACTGATTCCATTCCTTCTCACCGGAAGAAACGACATCCTTTGTCAGATCATCAACCTTCTTAATGATCTCTCCGGTTGACGGATTCTTTCCATGCTCCTCAACGAACTTATCAACTCTGCTCTGCTGCCCCGGATCTAACGGTGCCGCAGTAGCATTTCCTGCTCCCGGTGTGAAAGAAGGTGTTGCTGATGCACTCGCTGACGGGCTTGCGGATGGCTTACCGCTTGCATTTGGATCCGGTGTTGCACTCGCATTTGGATCCGGTTTGGTACTTGCGTTTGGATCCGGCGTTGCACTTGCGTTTGGATCCGGCGTTGCACTTGCATTCGGATCCGGCGTTGCACTTGCACTTGGATCAGATGAACTTCCGGGATCCGGACTCTCGCTTGGCTTCGGACTCTGGATAGGCTTTGGCACGGAGATAATATCCGGTGAACCACCTTGAATCTGGCTCGGCTTCAAGCCCTTATAAATCTCATCATCGATCGTCTTTCCTACCGGAATGGCAACCACCTTATAGGTACCGTCTGCCGGAAGGTTGGAGAAGATTACCTTACCTTCACCACCGGTTGTCAGGAAACCGTCGTTCTTATCTTTGTCGTAAACATATTCCTTCTTAACCGGATCATACTCTACAGGCATATCATAATACTTTCCGTCCACCTTGTTCAGGATTGCGTACTGGTATCCAGGGTCTGCAGGATTGACCTCAATAGAAATCGTATCATCGTCGTTTCGCTCTAAAGTACCCTTGTCATCATAATCCACAATGGTTACTCCCTCAATCTCCGGACCGACAATGACCACATCTGTCTTTGTATCCTTCTTGGCATAGATGACATACTCTTTATCCTTATCGACAGTAAAGATCAGCTTTCCACCCGGCTCGCTTGGTCTGTAATATCCAGGCAGCTCAGTGGTGTATACGTTTGGATACAGAGACACACCCTTCTCATCCACTGTCGGGATGTCAAGCAATGGTGTTCCGTCTCCGCTCGCATCCACGATTGCATATACAGTATCCTTCATCGTCGGAGATACCACGATGATTCTCTTTCCTTCCTGATCGGAATCCTCGATCTTGACATCGGAATCGGTACGTGTTGTATCATACGGATTGGAAGATACACTTCCTTTGTATTTACCGTTACCCTTTACTTCAACAACAATCTCCTTATTCACCTCAGCCGTTGTCAATGTATAGCTGCGGTCGGTTGCATCCTGGATCGGTGTCAGCTTTCCGTCAGACTCCTTTACATACCACTGATAGGTCAGTGTATCGTGAGAATCCTCCGGCGTTACACCATCAATATCTGCTGTAAGGATCGTTCCCTCACGCTTTACCTCATACTCTTCGCCTGTTACGGAATCCTTTGCCTTGGTTTCGTTAATGATCTTAACGGTTCCCTTGATCTTTTCCTTCTGCTGTGTTGCATCATACGGGAAGGAGTTTCTCGTTCCGTAATAGCCCTCATCCTCGTTACCGGTTACTGCTACGAGAAGCTGCTTATTAAGCTCGTTCTCTGTCAGAGTCAACGTCGGCTCTGTTGCACCGTCAATTGCGGTCAATGTACCATCGCTCTCGCGGACGTACCACTGATAGATCAATGATTCCTTTGCACCCTCCGGTGTGATCTTGTCAATGTTGGCGTTCAGAACAGTTCCAACCTTATTGAGAGGGTTGCCCTCTTCATCTGTGACATCGTTTACGATAGATGGACGTCCAACAATCGGCTCCAGTACAGGCTCCGGTGTTGGTGCATTGGTCGGTACCGGTGTTGCTGTCGGTGCCGGCGGCAATGTAAATGCATCCTCTGATTTCGCACTTCCTGTATACTTATCCGAATCTTCCTTGGCAGTTACCTTTACATAGATATCCTTTCCAAGGTCATCCGACTTGATAACGTAAGATGGTTCATCCTTACCGATGACTGTCTCTCCACCGGTCTTCGGATCCTTTGCGATCCACTCAAAGTGAAGCTCCTTGTCAATATTCGGATCAGACGGATCAACAAGATCATCTAACTTCGCCTGGATAACTGTACCAGGCTCCAGCTCATCTGTGCTGTTCTTCTTTTCAATCGTCGGTGTTCCGATGAGTACCTGCTTTGTATGTGTGGCATCAAACGGCTGAGAGCTCAGAACCTGATCCTCATAATCATCGGTACCAACAACCTCAACCTTGATCTTATGATCAAGCGTATCTTTCGTCAGTGTTAAATTGACATTGCCTGCTGTATTCGGAATCTCAGACCATGTGCCTGTACCTTCATCCTGCACATACCACTTATATGTATAGGTAGCATCGGAAGGTCCGACATTAGAGGTGTCAGCCTTTAATCTTGTACCAACTTCAACATCTGCATCCTCATCACGAAGCTTGATCACCGGCTCACCGGTCAATGTCTTCTTCGGTGCACTTGTAGCAGAAGGATCCTTTACGTCCGGATTGACAATGTCCGGCTCAGTCTTATCGCTCTTAACAACGATCTTATCACCTAAGTTATCCTTCAGAGTCTCATCATCGCCCGGCATACCACCGAACTCAATGTAGTAACCACCGACGCAGGAGGTTGCACTGTAGTCATTCCAGCGTCCGTATGCGTACTTACCATAATAACCAAATGCCTCCGGCTCGTTTGCACCACCGTTCGGCTCAATGTTGCCACTGCTCTGCCAGTTAGAGAAGTGACCGTCAAATGTCTCAAAACCACCGTCCCCGGAGCCAAATCCGTAAGCGGTTGTCTGCTGACCAAATTCCTTGCCTGCCTCCGGACCGGATACCCAGCGCCAGATGAAGTTCGGATCATTATTAGAAGTAATCTTCGGAAGATTCTCTGCCTCTGTTCCTGCCTCAACGGACTCCAGAGTTGCTCTGGTACATCCCATCCAGCCTTCCTTTGCAAGCTGTCCGTACAGCGGGAAGGTAGAATACAGGAAACGATCCTCGCCACGGCTTGTCAGAGTTGCAAGATAACCCTTTACTCCGGCAAACTTTGCACCGGATGCCTCATCATAAGCAGTTCTCCAGTTGCACCAGTTCGTTACATAGCCATAAAAATGACCATTGTAATAATGAAGCGGGATCTCAGCACCGTTGATCGTTGTCTTAAGATCACTCACACCAAGTGTCGTTGCTGTGATCGTAACGGTCTGGCCACCTGTCTTGCTGGTGGTAAAACGAAGTGTCTTAAGATAATTCTCAATGGCATATACCGGTGCTCCCGGAGCGGTCTCGCCACGGATCTCATCAAAGTCAAAAGAGATTGTCTCATATTTGGATGAGCTGTCTGTTGATAACGTCTCGCTTCCACTACCCTGACTCAGTCCACCATTGGTTTCGTCCTTCTCCTGAAGACTCTCTGTGGTCAGGATACCTTTACCGGTGATCGTATCACCTCTCTTATCCTTGATAGATGTGGATGTTACCTTAATATATCCACTGTCAACTGTTACGGTTAAATTGTGGATCAGCTTATCCTCATCCGGCAGTGTCACCTTGACATTCGGGTAAGTATAATATCCACTTGCTGAAATGCTCGGCTCACCAAATGAAATAGTAGCGTCGCCTGTTGCAGCCTTTGCCTTGTTTGGCGCAGAAAATCCGCCAAAAAGGCTGAGAACCATGGATAAAACTAACAACCATGATAAACTGCGTTTTTCCATTTTTCTTCGGTTCATATTTCTTTCCCTCCTATATATTATGTACTGTATATCGGAACATTTGTCCTTTTCCTTTACCGGTATCTTCATTATTTTGCAAAAAATTATTTTCCGTTTTTCAGATAATCGATCGCACGCTGCATCTGGTTGTCGATCAGGACACCACTCTTTTTCTGCCGGTGTGTCTGATCATTGAGTGCCTCCGTGATGTCCGGCTCCAGACCGGTTCCGTGGATGTTACGTCCCTTCGGCGTGTAATACTTGGCTGTCGTCAGCTTGATCGCCGTTCCATCCGACAGATCAAATACGGTCTGCACAATTCCCTTTCCAAAAGTTGTCGTTCCCACAAGAACTGCCTTATTGTAATCCTGCATTGCTCCGGAGAACACTTCGGATGCACTGGCAGAATTTTCATTGACCAGAATGGCGATCGGCTTATCAAAGCTTTCCTTATCCGTAGAGCGATAAACCTCTTTCTTGCCGTCCTTATCCTTGGTATATACCACAATGCCATCCGGGAGCAGACGGTCAAGCATATCGACCGCCGTGCTGAGCAAACCTCCACCATTATTGCGCAGATCAATGACCAGAGACTTCTCTCCCTGCTTTTCCAGATCATCGAGCGCATCACGGAATTGCTGCTTTGTCACTTCCTCGAAGGAGCTGACCTCAATATAACCAATCTTTCCATCCAACATCTTATACGCAACTGTCTGAGAATGGATCTCTTCTCTTGTGATCGTAAATTTCTTCTGATGATTATCTCTTAACACCGTAAGCTCTACCTTCGTTCCGGCTTTGCCTTTCATTTTGCTGACAACCGCAGTCAGATCCATGCCTTCCACACTCTTACCGTTAACCTCACTGATAATGTCTCCGGACTTGAGTCCGACTTTTTCTGCCGGACTGTCCTTGATCGGCTGCACAATCGTGATCGCACCATCGGTTGCGCTCTGGCTCACATAAGCGCCGATGCCGCAGTAATTGCCGGAGGTCTTCTCCTTCATATCCTTGTATTCTTCCTCATTGTAATATGCGGCGTAAACGTCTCCCAGTCCATCGACCATTCCTTTGCAGATGGAATCCTGCACCTTTTCCCGGTCAATATCATCGAGAAAGAACTGATCAATATACGCCTGAAGCTCTGTCATCTTGCTGTCCAGTTTCTTATTCAGGATACTTCCGGACGAAACCTTCATGATCATATTTCTGATGTCGATCTTCCCTGTCACCGTCAGTCCGGCACAAACCAACAGCATACAAAGCAAAACACTCAGTCCTCCCGTCAAAAATCCCTGCCAAAATTTCCTGTTTTTCATTACAAAACCTCTTTTCTGCTCATTATATTCTCACTTCATGCCTAAAATGCCTGCAGTACATTCATACTGCAGGCACTTATTTATGGCTGTTTCACATAGTACATCGGATTAACATAGTTGCCGGATTTATACATTGCAAAATGAAGATGCGGACCGGTCGAAATCCCCGTGGAACCGGATCTTGCGATCACCTGCCCCTTTTCCACATGCTTTCCGACAGATGTCTTAAGCTGGGAGCAATGCATATAATAAGAATAAATTCCTCCTCCGTGATAAATTGCGACGTAATTGCCGGCAGAGGAAGAGTACGCTGCCGTTACAACCTTGCCCTCCTTGCAGGCAAGTACATTGGTACCGGTATTGACCGCAATGTCAACACCCTTATGATAGCTGCTGGCTCCGGCAGTCGGTGCCTTACGATAGCCGAACGTCGATGTGATCCGTCCGGAAACCGGAAGCGGCCATGCATACTCGCCGTTTGTCGGCATGATCCGTACCGTATCTCCGCTTTTCTCACTCTGCGAGATCTTATCGCGCCCTCCCTGGAGAATTGCTTCGACCTCCTTCTCCTGATCGGCGATCTGTACCGCATAGGAAGCTACATTCTGCCGGTTATCTGCTACAAGACCCTGATAAATCTTAATCTGTCTTGTCTTTTCATCGGAAAGCTGCTCCAGCTTTTCTTTTTCATATTTTAAGGAATTCTTGGTAGCGGTCACTTCCCGCTGCTTCTCTTCTGCCTTCTGGCGGGCAATCGTCACCTCGTCAAGCACCTGCTGATATTTGTTCAGAAGCACCTTATCATAGTTAGTGACCTTTTCAACGTATTCCTCTCTGCTGAGAAATTCTGCGAGGGTGCGCGATTTCATCAGATACACCAGATAATTACTGTCCGAATTCTCGTACATATATTTGATGTGCGCCTTCATCCCATCATACTGCTCCTGCTGCCTGCTCAGTGCATTATCGTATTCCTCATTGACCGACTGGATCTCCTCTTTGATATCTTCGATATCTTCCTTATTGGCATCAATATTATCCAGAAGATTCGTCATCTGCATATCCAGTGTGCTCACATATTTGCTAACATCGTCCGTGAAATCCTGAATATTATCCAACTTCTTCTCCAAGGCTTTCTTTTCCTCTTTCAACTTCTGCTGCTTCTGTTCCGCCGCATCCAGTCTGCCCTGATAGCTGCCGTCATTCACAATGGCTGTATCTTCTGTTGCCTCCGGGGATGCGACCGCCTCTCCACTCTCCTGCGGTGCCGCATATACCTTATCCATGACTCTTAAGCCGGACAGATCCGTTCCGGCAACACCGGCAGCCCCCGTCAAAAGTGCCCCGACAAGCCACACACCGGCTGCAATCTTCCATCTTCGTCTCATCGCTGCTCACTCCAATCTGTTCCTCGGTATATCACCGTTTGCATCGCCTCTTTCCCACGGGGACTCCTGTTCCCGGAATGCCTTCGCGCTATACATGAAGATGCTTTCTTACCGACATCGTACTTCCGATCACACCAATGCCTACTCCAATGCCAAGGCACAATGGAATCAGTACACGGAACACTTCTTCTGTACTGACAAATGCCAGCCATCCAGAAAGTACCGAGAAGTGAGAAACGATAAATCGTACCACATTATCATATAACACGCCGGTGATCACCAGCGGAATTGCCGCTCCGATAATCCCCATGGTAATTCCCTCCACGATAAACGGAAGACGCACAAACAGATCCGTCGCACCGATCAGCTTCATGATCGCGATCTCATCCTTTCGTACATTGATACCCATATCCACCGCAGAATAGATCAGGAATACCGATACGAGGATCAACAGCAGAATGATGGAAACGGACACATAACCGACCAGCATATTAAAGCTTCCGAAGCCGGTTGCTGCCTCCTGTGCACTGTTGACCTTACGCACACCGCTCAGGCTCTCAATAAACGATACCATCTCCGACTGCTTCGTGACATCCTTCAAATAAACCTCATAGGAGGAGGAATTAGCTAACGGATTGTCATTGCCGAATACGCTGACCATTTCCTGCTGATCCTCCAAAATCTCTGACTTAAACCGGTTCCACGCCTCGTCTGCAGAAACATAGTCGACACGTTCAACCTCCTTGCGTGCTTTGATCTGCTGACCGATACTGCTGATCTGCGCCTGCGTTGCATTTTCATCAAAGAATACGATGATTCCTACCGTACTCTCCGCATTATAAACCATATGTTGAAAATTGGTCAACAATGAATAGAATACGCCCAGCAGGAACAGACACGCCGTAATGGTACCGATCGCCGCCAGCGAAAATATTTTATTTTGTATGATACTTTTTATGCCCTGTTTCAAGCCATACCATAATGTACTCACTGTAAATAACCTCCCTGTCTGGCATCGCTTGTAATCTGCCCCTTATGCAGAGTGATCACTCGCTTTTGCATTTTGTTGACGATATCCTCATTATGACTTACTACAAGAACCGTTGTTCCAAGCTCATGTACATCCTGAAGCAGTTTCATGATCTCCCAGGAATTCTCCGGATCAAGATTTCCGGTCGGCTCGTCCGCCAAAAGAATTGCCGGTCGGTTCACCATAGCACGCGCAATCGCCACACGCTGCTGCTCTCCTCCTGACAACTCATTCGGATAAGCCTTCAGTTTCTTGGAAAGACCTACCATTTCTAACATTGCCAAGGAATTCTTGCGGCGCCGTTCTCTGCTGGATACTCCGACAACACGCTGTGCAAGTGCAACATTTTCAAAAACATTCATCTCATCGAGCAACCTAAATTCTTGAAAGACAACGCCCAGCTTCCGGCGAAAATACGGCAGTTCCTTTCTCGTCATATTCGCGAGATCCTTTCCCGCCACCTCGATTCTTCCTGATGAAATCTCAAGCTCACCAAGCAGTGTCTTGATCAAAGTAGACTTACCCGAACCGCTGCTCCCGACAATAAACACAAACTCGCCCTTTCCTATTTCCAGCGAACAATCCTTTAACGCTGCTGTTCCCGTTGGATACACAAGATTCACATTCTGCATGCGGATGATCGTCTCCGCTGTCTCGTTATTTCCAAATGTTTTTATTCCAGTCATTCCTTTTCCCCATTTCTCCACCGCCCACGCGGTGCCTCTTACATATATTGTGTAAAAGCCCCATCTCTGGGGCTTTCACGCTTTATTTGAATTAATATTCAAAGGTTTCCATATATTTCATATACTTGACCACCATTAGGGCGATCTTGAAGGTGATCGCATCCTCAAACACTCTCAGATCAAGATTTGTACTCTTCTGCAGCTTATCCAGCCGGTACACCAGCGTATTACGGTGAATGTACAGCTGACGAGAAGTTTCTGATACATTCAGACTGTTTTCAAAGAACTTGTTGATGGTGGCGATCGTCTCCTCGTCGAACTCATCCGGAGACTTGTCACCGAAGATCTCTTTGATAAACATCTTGCATAGCGGCATCGGAAGCTGATAGATCAGACGTCCGATTCCAAGACTGCTGTATGCTACAACATTTCTATCGCTGTAGAAAATTTTGCCGACATCCAACGCCATCTTCGCCTCTTTGTAAGAGCGGGACACATCCTTGATCTCATTGACCATGGTTCCGTAGGACACATGTACCGAGGTCATCGCCTCTGTATTTAACATATCCAGAATGACCTTCGCCGTCTTATCCATATCCTCATATGTCTCATTCGGCTTCACTTCCTTGACAAGGATTATATTCTTCTCATCAACCTGTGTGATGAAATCCTTTGTCTTGCTCGCAAATAAGCCTTTCACGATCTCCAGTGCGCCGGTATCCTTCTCGTTCTTCGTCTCGATCAGGAATACAAGACGTCTTGCGGTTGTATCAATATGAAGCTTCTTGGCTCTGTTGTAAATATCGACCAGAAGCAGGTTATCCAAAAGAAGGTTCTTAATGAAATTGTCCTTATCGTAACGTTCCTTATATGCCACCAATAGATTCTGAATCTGGAATGCAGCAAGCTTTCCTACCATATAGACATCATCACTGTCACCCTTTGCCAAAATGACATACTCTAACTGATGCTCGTCAAACACCTTAAAGAACTGATAGCCCTGCAACACCTGACTGTCTGCCGGTGAATCCACAAAGCCCATAACGGCATCCTCATACTCCTCTACATTATTGATCGTCGTAGCAAGAGCCTTTCCCTCTGTATCCATCACGCAAATATCAATACGGGTGATATTCTTGAGTCCGTCGATCGTTGTCTGCAATACCTGATTTGAAATCATACAACCCCTCCAAGTTATTTCTCACATTTGTTATTTATTATCATCATAATTTCATCCCATCAACATCATCTCCAAAGTATGCTCGTTATTTCTTCTAATGAGTATACAATACCGCATATATTTTATCATCATTTTGCACAAAAGTAAAGAGGGCTGTCCTTTCGGACAACCCTCTGAAATTCAAATCATTATTCAGATCCGTTGGATCAACAATCCCATGAATGCATATACATTCCGGATGTCTGTCATATATCAGACTAGTTTGTGATTGTTGTCTCTGTATCCTTATCGAAGATATGGATCTTGCTGGTATCAAGAGCGATCTTGATCGTATCACCAGGACGAGCTGTTGTACGAGGATTAACACGAACTGTGATGTCGTGTCCCTCAACTGAGAAGTACAGGAATACTTCGGCACCGAGCATCTCGTATACTCTTACAGTAGCGTCGAGTACGTTGCTGCTTCCTGCATTGATGAAGATCTCCTCATCCTTGATATCCTCTGGACGGATACCCATGATAACGTCCTTATCTATGTAGCCACCCTCAACAAGCTTCTCTGCCTTGCTCTCCGGAAGCTTAACTGCATAAGAACCGAATGCAAGCTTGATGCCCTCTTCGTCTCTTACTACCTTACAATCGATGAAGTTCATCTGTGGCGAACCGATGAAACCAGCTACGAACAGATTACATGGCTTTGTATACAGATCAATTGGTGTAGCAACCTGCTGCATAACACCGTCCTTCATAACTACGATACGGGTACCAAGTGTAAGAGCCTCTGTCTGATCATGTGTTACATAGATGATAGTAGACTCAAGTCTCTGATGAAGCTTGGAAATCTCTATACGCATCTGTACACGAAGCTTTGCATCGAGGTTGGAAAGTGGCTCATCCATCAGGAATACCTTAGGATTACGAACGATTGCACGACCCATTGCCACACGCTGTCTCTGACCACCGGAAAGAGCCTTTGGCTTACGGTCTAACAGATGCTCGATATCGAGGATCTTAGCTGCCTCGTGAACGAGCTTATCAACTTTATCCTTTGGAGTCTTTCTTAACTTAAGACCAAATGCCATGTTGTCATATACTGACATATGTGGATACAGAGCGTAACTCTGGAATACCATGGCGATATCTCTATCCTTAGGCTCTACATCGTTGACCATTGTGTTACCGATCCAAAGCTCACCGGATGTGATCTCCTCCAGACCGGCGATCATACGAAGTGTTGTAGACTTACCACAACCTGAAGGTCCTACGAAAATGATAAACTCCTTATCTGCGATATCAAGATTAAAATTCTTAACTGCGACAAATCCGTTAGGATATGTCTTACCAACGTTCTTTAATGATAAACTTGCCATTGTGTGTTCCTCCTATAATGTTTAAATAATATGCCTTATTAGCGTTCTGCGTTACTTCCTAACGCTTTACCCATGAATTATATTACACTATCCAAGCATTATTGACCATAGCACAAATAGCCAAAGAACATTTTAATGTTTTGTGCAAACCGTATATTTTTATTTTTTTTCATTCAATTCGTCAAAAAAAGGTCCATTCCAGCCACCTAACTCTGTATCTTTTCCACAAATCCCTCTCCCTGAACCTCCCTGATGTCTGAAATAATGACGAATGCCTTTTTGTCGATTTTTCGCGCAATGTGGCTAACGCTGCTGATCTGTTTCCGGTCGACCACGCACATCAGCGTTTTTCGCTGTCTGCCGGTGTACATTCCTGTTCCCTCCAGCACGGTAACACCCCGTCCGAGCTGTGACATGACGGAATGTCCGATCGCTTCATATTCATCAGAAATGATATATGCCAGCTTGGCGAAACTTCCTCCCGCCACGATCATATCCATCAGTCTGGTTGTCAGATAAACCGCCACGGCCGCATACACCGCCGACCGTATTCCAAACACCCACGCCCCCGCCGCAATGATCAGGCAGTCCAGCACAAACAGGATCTGCCCCACCGGATAATACGGCAGAAAATGATGGATCACCGCCCCCAGAAGATCCGTCCCCCCGGTCGAACATCCTCTGGAAAATACGAGACCAAGTCCCGCCCCCGTCAGCACACCGCCGACAACCGCAGCAAGCACAAAATCCTTTTGCGGAGCAGTCGGAACCGGGATTAGAAAAAGAGCTGCCGTAAAGCAGATATTTGCCACAAGAGTCATCCTCATGTAATGTCCTCCCTTGATCCTCCACGCCATCCAAAAAATCGGAATATTAAGAAGCAGATTGCTCAGCCACACCGGCATCTGAAAGCCGGTCCACCGTCCGGTCAGCCGCCGAATAACAATAGACAGACCTGACATACCTCCTGTCACCATTCCGAGCGGCTCATACACAAAGTTGACTGCCAGTGCCATGCACACAGTCCCCGCCACGATCCGGATAAGATCCGGTCCATATTTTCCGAGCTTCCCTTTTCCCTCCATCATTCCTGTCTCCTTAAAAAAGGACAAAACCAACGCTTCGCCCCTTGGAATTACTTTCCCGATTCCTTTTTACCATCCAATGCGTTACGATCCTTCTCTGTACATAAAGAAAAAGGATGACACCTACCGGCTGTCATCCTTTGTATAATCATGTATCTCATTCTGATTATTATATTTGGTTATTTTCTTGCGAAATATACGCGTACGGAAATCTTTTTTGACTGCCTGTTCCCGGAAAATACGATGATACAGAGCCTCCAGATGCAGCTTGCGCACCCATTCCGGGGTCTCCTTCTGCATCGCAAAGATAAGCTCTGCCACGCCACCGATTGCAATGCAGAGTCTTGCATTGAGCAGTGAGGAATGCTCCATGATCCAACCCTCCTGCAAGCCCACCGGCAGGTTCAAAAGTATCATATCCGGCGTATGACTGTTGATCTCGTTGACGATCGCCGCATCCTCCATGCCCTGTTCACAGGAATAGGAGCCTACCATCCGAAGCTCCGGCTGCATCTTCTTGCAGTAATGCAGCAGTTTCTCCACTGCCTCCTCCGTGTCGGCAATGATATAAAGCGTCCGGTCCTCCTTGATCAGATTCTCCAACATCATTCCAAGGCTGCGGTAATTAACTACCATGTCTCCCGCCTCCAGTGCATCGACATGATGCGTTGCCAGAAGTGCCTTCTCTCCCGGCAGAAACAGGTCTGCTTTTTCCAGAAGTGCACGGTACTCCTCATCCTCCATCGCCTTGTTCAGCATCTTCGTGGAAGCAAACATGATGACATCAAGATGATCATCCGTCAGATATTCATTCATTTTGCGGACAAAGACATCGTTACTCATCATATCCACGTCAATATCCATAATTTTAACTGATGCTTGCATAATCAAATCCCATTCTAATTGGCATCTACCGTGCCAAGAATAATTTCGATATCATAACCATCCGGTGTCTGACCTACAACAAGTTGCGGATCTTTGAAATAAGTCGTCAGATCAGCCCCCCACTTCTTTTTGGAAACAATGATCTTTGTTCTGGTCAAAACCTCCTGTGTATAATCACCAACCTTCGGCACAGTATAGCCGGCATCCACAAGTGTCTTCTGCTTGGCTGCTGCCAGACCGGAGATCTTGCTTCCGTTCAGGATGATGATCTTCTTGCCCTTGGAGCTTACCTGCTTCTTGGCAGGAACTGACTTTTCTTCACTCTGTGGTGTTGTGTATGTCTCTGTTACATTCTCAATATCACTGATAATCTTTGATGCTGACGCAGTATCTACTGTAAACAGCTTGCCGTTGTACTCGCCAGGCAGCGCCCAGTAATGATACAGTGAGGAGTCCATCTTCATATATGACTCAATATATCCGATCTTATTGTATACTGTCAGGTTGGACTGTATTCCGTCCTGATTATACTGATCCTTGATATACGCCATGATCTTTGTCTCATCGCCGGCAATATCCTTCAGCTGATTCGTAAAGGAATCGCTGAGCACCATCACCTTCATTGTCACAGAAGAATTATACTGCTGTGCCTGTTCGCCTGGTGAAGGTGATGCGGATGCAGACTGACCAGAGCCGTCAAGCACCTTTGCGTACTGTGTTGTCATCTTCTGCTCCTGATAATGCAGGTCGTAAATTTCCTGAGAAATCACCGTGAAATAACTGATATCTGTCTTTAACAGCTTCTCCATAATAAGCTCAGCATAACCATATGCCTCGGCATCCTCCAGATCAGAAAAATAACGGCGCAGCTTTGACAGACGTACGATCTGCGGAATCTCCTCATCCACAACACAAAGCTTCTGATACATCTTTGCCGGGATCGTATAATCTGCATTGGTCGGAATTGTAATATAATCCATATTGTTTGTCTTGGTGTTGCAGATCTCCAGCATCATATGGGTGATCATCTGCTTGTCATTGACCACGTAGATCAGATTCTTGGAAATCTCATCTGTCTTCGCCTGATCCAGAATAGATTCCAGCTCCTTCTCCTGTACATCCAGCTTTCCTGCCTCCAGCTGCTTTGACAAATATTGATAAGAAACCTTGTAGCTGATCACACCGACTGCGAGAATCGATACGATCACCAGAATAGATTTTAATAAGCTCTTAAAAAAGAACAACACTGCATTTTTTTTCATATCAGTACCTTTCTTTACCATCCGGATACTCCGATGGAAAATTCGCAAATTTGTACAACATTCCAGCAAATTATAGCAAACTTCCTAAAATGTGTAAAGCCTTGTATTCAAAGTAACTTTCATTTACTATATAGCTGCTATATATAGTACAGTGAAATTGTCTAAGGAAAGGATTTGATCAGAAATGAACATGCATCACATTATCATCACCGGCGCATCCCGTGGAATCGGGCACGCCACAGCACTTTTATACGCTTCCATGGGCTGGAATATTTCAATCTGCAGCCGCCACTGTGATTATCAGATGACACAGACACAGGATGCGATCACGGCTGCGGGCGGACAGTATTTTTCCTTTTGCGGCGACATGGGAAATGCAGCGGATGCAGAGGAATTTCTGGCGAAGGCAGTCCGGACCTTCGGTACTCCGGAGATCCTTGTCAACAATGCCGGTATCTCTCATATTGGTCTGTTGCAGGATATGACTCCGATGCAGTGGGATGATATCATCCGCACAAATCTTTCCTCTGTCTTTTATACCAGCCGAGTGATCATCCCTTATTTCCTACAGGAAAAGCACGGCAGGATCATCAACGTTTCCTCTGTCTGGGGCAGTGTCGGCGCATCCACGGAGGTCGCATATTCTACAACAAAGGGCGGGATCAACGCCTTCACCAAGGCACTGGCAAAGGAGCTGGCACCAAGCGGCATTCCGGTTAATGCCGTTGCCTGCGGCATGATTGACACCTCCATGAACAGCTTTCTTGATCCGGAGGAGCTTGCCGCCGTCATCGACGAGATTCCTGCCGGACGAGCCGGAACACCGCAGGAGGCAGCCGCTCTGATCCGTCAGGTTGCCGAAGCCCCGGACTATATGACCGGTCAGATCATTACGCTCGATGGCGGCTGGATCTGACCTTTACCGTTCATAAAACTCTTTTGTATGCACGATCTCCGGCGGCACCTCTACCTGATTCTTTTCCCATACACGAAACTTCATATCGTATTCTTTACACTTTTTGGCACGTTCTCTCTCAAAGCGTGCCATCGCATTCATAAATACCGGCTGTCCCTCCAGATTCTGACGCAGTTCCTGCGTAAACGGGCAGTAGGTTGCCATGATCTCGCGCACTGGCTTACTAAGCAGCATGCCTCCCTGGGATTCATGCAGGATCCAGTTCATGTAATCCGCCGCAAATATTTCTCTGGAATTATTCCGGTGCTTCTGTATCTGAAGCTTTAATTTCTCCTTACGATCATCCGACAGGTCCCTGTTCTTGCGGTAAAACTGCAGGAAATCCGAATACTCACTGGTGAGCGACTTATACTGGATATTATTCCAGTACACGCCCTGCATCGTACGACACAGCTCCCACCGGAAAGAACCCGCCAGATGCGCTACTGTCTTGTCCAGATCTCCCTCCAGAAAAGCCGGAAGGATCAAGCGTCCCTCTGAATCTCTCTTTCTGCCGCTGAGCTCCTGCCACATGATATCTCTCGATCCCACAGTCGGCATCAGTATCACATCCGGACAGACCTCCACCTGAATAAATTCTTTCTTGATGTCGGAGATCTCTCCCGTATAAAGCACCTCCCGGTAAAAGACGGAGTAATCGATCCGGCGCAGTCTGTTAAACGCCGCAGAGACCTTCTCCTTGGAAAGAAAATTCCTTTCCAGATTAGAACAGCCCTCGGTATACAGAAACGGCACAAAGGATACGATCTGACCACTGACAAGACGGTGCGTCAGCCGGAACATGTTCATAACCTCAAAATGCAGCCTCTGTTTCCGGCTTTTGAGCAGACTCTTCTTCTGCTCTTCAGTAATCTCTTTATTTTTTAGTTTATCTCGAAGAAATTCTTCATAATCCATATCAAATTCATTCTTGGACGGCATACGATCCCCGTCCATCACTGCTGTGAGCCATTCCTTCATATCAAAGACATGACATCCGTTTTGGTAGATGCTGCCCTGATCCAGCGTCAGAAGATCCTCGATCATGTCCTCCCTGAGGAGCCGTTCACTCAAGAAACCGTAGCGCAGGAAAAGCTCCACCTCTGCCGGAGCCTCCTCTGCCGACTGATAATCCTTCAGAAAAACCTTCTCGTAGATTGGATAGTAGTCCTTCATAAGATTACGTCTCAGGCTCCTCGCCTCATCCGTCGAGCTTTCCTTATCCTCCAGCGCCTCAAACTGTGCTACGAGATCTTCAAAACGCTCGGCGCGTTCCTGTTCGATCTCCCCAAAAGAAAGAATCGTTCCCAGCGAATCTACAAGCTCCGACACATCGACGCCGCAGTCCTCCACAAGCGCCAGCGTATCTCCCGGCACGTCCGGTCCGCCTGTGCCATGCGAAGGATTCAACAGATTATAATATGTCTCCTCCATTGTTCCACGGTCGATCACACACTCCACATCCGCCCGCTTCTGCAGGACACTTTCCAGAGAATTGATCCGGTCGATCACCTCATCAAGATCTGTCATCACTCCGGAAGCATCCTGGCCGGCACGCTGCAACGTCTGCGCAAACCCAGACACCGCCAGATACAAATTTCTGCCGTCGAGGATCAGATAGTGCATCATCTGACTCAGATATTCCGTCAGCGACTTACTGTAATCATGGAGCTGATGCAGCAGTCCGACCTGCTCCCTCACATGATAAATGCATATCTCGGCAGAGCTTCCGTAAAACGCCTTCTGCACATCCATCGGCACCTTGGCGCACGCCTGATAATAATGCACCTTATCCAGTGAAAGCATCTGCGGCTCGTCAAACGGGTGCAGTTTCTCCACCGCCGCAAGCTCCTCAAAGACAGTTCCCGTCTCTTGGGCAAGCTGCCGGCACTTGTGATATATCCGAAAAGTCATCTCATAGGAGCCCTCAGCCGCCTCCTGCAGCTCCTCATAAGCACGTTCCTGCTCTGCCAGAGAACGGTGAAGTCCCACAACCATCAATGCCACATAATCCTTATTGATCTTCATGATTCCCCTAAGATCACTCATCGCTCCGGATGATGGAAATACATAGATTACCGCATTGGTCAGTGCCGTATACGTCACACCATGCGCCCCTCTGTTGAGATCCCGGATTCCCAGAAAGCAGCCGGAGCCCACAACCAGATTAAGACCATATCCATGCACACGGATCCTGCCCTTTACCACCATGGCGATCGAATCAAGAAACTCTCCCGCCTCGTAAATATCCGTATCTTGGATGATATGATTAATGCTTCCTTTTTTCAGTTCTGCTTTCACCGCTTATCCCCCTTTGCCATCCGTACCATTTACCTAACTTTATTTTATCAGAAATAACACCGAAATTAAAGAAAAAAGTGGAGCATTCTCCACTTTCCCTATTGATCATCTGTATATAATTTATCAGGATCCGTCTGTCCTCTATCCGAAGACTGACAGCTCTTATCTATATAAAAACCGTGCATTCTGCGTTGTACGCATCATTGCAGACGTTACCAATACAGTTAGCTCGGCTCCGGCAACCTCACGGCACACGGGAGGGCTCACTTAGTGCTGCTAGGTTCCCCTCCTGACACGGTTCATGAGTTCCCATTGCGCAAGACCAAAACGTCATCACCACTTATATCGGGCGGCTCCGCAATCAATGCATCCGAAACAGAACATCACCCCTGCTATAGCGGATTGCAGGTACAGGGCACCGCTATCTCCCCGGCTAGCACGGAAGCTTTATGACATACTTCACACAATTTATGTTAGATGTTAATTATATCCTCTCCCGCGTAAGCTTGTCAAGATATATTTCCTTGTTATTTTCATCACCGCATGATACACTAAGGCAATACAGACATAACATTGGGAGGAATACCTGTAATGCAACCACAATACGAGACCAGCCGTCTTCTCCTCAGCGTAAGCCATCCGGATAAGGCAGCCGGTGTGCTTGAATTTTACGAACGAAACCGAGACTTTCTGGAGCCGTATGAGCCGGTCAAAAGACCCGGGTTTTATTCTCTGGATTTTCAACGGACGAATCTTACATTTGAATATAATTCCTTTGTGAAGGCAAGACATCTGCGCATGTGGATGTATCTCCGGGACCGTACCGACGTTCCCATCGGTACGATCTGTTTCAGCAATTTTCTGCACGGTGCATTTTCAAGCTGTATGCTTGGCTACAAGACCGACAAGGATCATCTGCAGCAGGGCTACATGACCGAAGCGCTTTCTTTTCTGATTCCTCTCGTATGCCGCGAATACCGCTTTCACCGGATCGAGGCATATGTCATGCCGGACAACGAACCGTCGATCGCATTGCTCGAGAAGCTCACCTTCCATCGGGAGGGGCTGCTTCATGACTTTGCGCAGATCAACGGCAAATGGGAAAATCATTACATATATACTTATCTCACATGATCTGCCGCTTCTGTTTTCTGTGCTCCCCCCGCCGGCTTTTCTTTAAGGAGCTTCTGCTGACGGCGAAGCTCCTTAAAGAAATCCTTGAGCAGCTTCTGGCAGTCCTCCTCCAGAATCCCGGTTTGCAGCCGGACCTGATGATTGAGCTGCTGCATCTGAAGCAGATTGATAATACTTCCGGCGCATCCCGCTTTCGGATTCATGGCTCCCACGACAACCTCCGGAATCCTCGCCTGAACGATCGCCCCCGCACACATCGGACACGGTTCGAGCGTTACATACATGGTACATTCCTCCAGCCGCCAGTCACCCAGCTTCTTACTCGCCTTGCGGATCGCGCTGATCTCAGCATGTCCCAGTGCCGATTTCTGCTGATTTCTCTTATTGTAGCCTCTGGCAATGATCTTGCCTTCATATACGATCACACAGCCGATTGGCACATCTCCGGCTTCCCCCGCCTTTTTCGCCTGACGGATCGCCTCTTTCATATATTTTTCCTGTATTTTTTGTTCTTCCATGTTCATCCTCATTCCAATTTAATGATATTGGGGGCAAGGGTATTTTGACCCCGGCGGATTACTCCATTGCATCCGTGAATCTATCAGAATCATACGCTATCCGGACGAAAATGTCATCCTCTTTCGCAAAATCCATGGAACGAAAGTTTATCAAAAGCTATTTTCTGCGGCATCATCTGTCCGCCGGAGCCTGCCCTGCACGCATACAACGATCAGCCCCGATCACCCCTGCGCATGAACAGCGATCAGCCAGTATCCAAATGCGCCGTGTCTGTCCTTCACCCTGGAGAGTGGCTGAAAACGAAGCATCCGGCACTCCTTCGCCCATTTGCTGTTTTCTTCGCTGTAAATGCCCGGCACGCCAACCGCATACTCCTGCCTGCCGATGCACGCAAAAATCAGATGACGATAACAGTAATAGCCCCGCAGAAGAAACGGATTGCCGGCAAGCGACCAGTACGCCACCGGAAGATTTCCGATGTCCTTCAGGTCAATGCGGACGCATTCTCCCATCTCATCAATTTCAAACGGGTACATTTTCGGGAACACGGAAAGCATCCGTTCTCCAAAGTCCGGGCGCTCTCTGCGGGAACAGGCTTCCACAGAGGAGGCTTCTGCAGAAGATGCCTCCTCCAGTCCCGTTGCTGCCTGCAAGGCATCGTCCAGAGCATCCTGACGCCGCTGCACAGGTTCTGCCCTTTCGGATTCCTGCCGGATTTCTGTAGATGCCGTGTTTTCCGCCTGCGGCCGGCTCTCCTCCGATCCACTCCCGGCATCTGATCTGTTCCCGGCATCCCGGTCGTCCTCTGCCTTCCATCCGTCAGCTTCCTTTTCCGGTGCTGCTCCCGAGACCGTGATATCCTTCCAGGTTGTCGCATAAAACACATTTTCCGGTCCACTCAGATAAATCCCGTCAATCCGGTCAAACGCATATTCCGAACCTGCCATCCTGTCAACCGGTGTCTCCACCCTTCCGGCAAATCCGCTGCCGTTTCGCGCAAGCTTTCCCGCCGGGATCCGCTGCATGCCACCCTCATTTTGTATAAAAAAGAAAACTGACGGAGATACTGAAACCGTGTCCTGAAGACGTATTGTCACGCGGCATCTCCGGTCATTCCGTTCAATCCTTGCATAGCCTGTGTTTTTTCCTTTTATCCCCTTATCATATCGATAGAGATAGGAAACCATTCTCTGATATCCACTCATATTTCCTCCATTCCGGAATACCCGACGCTAATTGACCGCCGTGCATGCTCCACATCATAATAGTAAATTGTATGTGCCCCCTTTGTCCGTTAGAACGTTATAGTGGACAATTTATCAATAAATTGCTATACTAAAATTTATGTGTATATAGAAAGGAAGGATTACATTATGAGCGAAAACTGTTCCCATGATTGCGGAAGCTGCTCAGCAGATTGCAGCAGCCGTTCCCCACAGAGTATGATCGAACAACCCAATAAAGGAAGCCGGATCGACAAGGTAATCGGCGTTGTCAGCGGTAAGGGCGGTGTCGGAAAGTCCATGATCTCTTCCATGCTTGCCGTAAACCTGCAGCGAAAGGGACATCGCACAGCCATTATGGATGCCGATGTGACCGGTCCATCCATTCCAAAGGCATTCGGCATCACACAGCATGCCGTTGGCACAGATACCGAGATCTTCCCGGTCGAGAGTAAGACCGGCATCCAAACCATGTCCGTCAACCTTCTTCTGGAGGATTCCAATGATCCTGTCATCTGGAGAGGTCCTGTGATCGCCGGCACGGTAAAACAGTTCTGGACTGACGTTGTTTGGAAGGATGTCGACTACATGATCGTCGATATGCCTCCGGGAACCGGTGATGTCCCACTTACCGTATTCCAGTCACTTCCTGTAGACGGTATCGTGATCGTGACATCCCCACAGGAATTAGTTTCTATGATCGTTGGAAAGGCAGTCCGCATGGCAAAGATGATGAACGTGCCAATTCTTGGTATCATCGAGAACATGAGTTATGTGGAATGTCCGGACTGCGGAAAGCACATCAATATTTTCGGGGAAAGTCATGTTGATGAGGTTGCAAAGCAGTATGATCTGCCTGTTCTCGGACGCATCCCTATGACCGCTGAGATTGCTGCCGCAAGTGATGCCGGTAACGTAGAAGGTCTTAAGGGAGACTGGTTCAACGATGCCGTTGCTGCGATCGAGGGATTGAAATAATCCCGCAATCCCGTTACCGGGATTGAATCATTCAAATAATCTGAAAAATGCACCGGAATCAGGATGAACCCGGTGCATTAATTAACGATACTGTTTCTTAATTTCTTTAAAATCACACCCCGGACAATGCCGGGATCTCATATGCGTCTGATAAATTTATCGCCGTTCCAGTGCAATACGCGCCATCTGTTCCGCATCCTCCTTTGTATCTGCTGCCGCGAGAAAGCCCGTCGGATGACAGAATCTGGCTGTCGCAATGCCGCTGACCTTCGGAAGCTCCTGCGGATCACAGCCCCACCATTCCTGCGGAAAATCACAGACAAGGCTGCGATCCTCCTTCGACTTCGGAACTCCCTGCACACTATAGCCTCCACGGTTGGACGGATACACCGTAAACTGATAACCACTGCCGATCACATTTCTCTTCCAAGGCACGTAACAAGGCAGGATCAACACCTCACCATCACACTCTTCCATCGCCTTCACAACTACCTCGGAAGCTCTCCTGAGTCCCTGAATGCTCTCGATGTAATGCATCAGAATCTTCTCCGCAAATGTCTCTGCCTCCCAGAACCTGTCATCATACGAGGCATCGGAATCCCAGCCCGGATTAAACTTCTCCATCAGCTCCGACAGGGTATTCTCTGAACCTGTATTATCGGACTCATCTAACGGCTGGATAAACTTCTCATCAAAATCTGCCGCTTCCTCCTCCGTCAGGAAACAGGAACCAAACTCGCGCCAGAGAAGACCGAATGCCGCATACGGCACGCCATTCTCACGGATCTCCTTGTCCTGCTGGTGATGGTCAAATCTGCCTCGTCCAATATCATATACGATCCCGTCAAAATTCTCCGGCACATCAAAGCCTCTCTCCACCTGAATGTCCGGATTTATCAGACGAAGAAGCGCCGTAGAAAACAGATCATCCGCATGAAACTTGGCGCCGTGCGTAAATCCATGATCCGGCACAAGACCGGTAACTTCCTTTTCAAACTTAATCATATTTACAATATCCTCCTGATCTGTTGTCTCTCTAACAGCAAAAAGCCCCTGTTTCGAGGCTTTTTACACGATATGAATAAGTATTTATCCTTTCCAGATATATATTACAGCATTGCTTCCAGAGACTCACGAACCGCCTTAATAAATCCCTCGCTGTTGAGTACCGTCACATCCTTCATGCTTGTGATCAGTGCCAGATCCTTTGTCATCTTTCCGTTCTCGATCGTAGAAAGCGTTGCCTTCTCAAGCTTATCTGCAAACGCCATGAGTTCAGGAATGTTATCCAACTCACCACGCTTACGCAGAGCGCCAGTCCATGCAAAGATCGTAGCAACGGAGTTTGTAGATGTTTCCTCGCCCTTCAGATGCTTGTAATAATGTCTCTGAACGGTTCCGTGAGCAGCCTCATACTCATACACACCGGAAGGAGATACCAGTACGGAGGTCATCATTGCCAGAGAGCCGCATGCAGAGGATACCATGTCACTCATGACATCACCATCATAGTTCTTGCAGGCCCAGATAAATCCGCCCTTTGCCTTCATGACACGGGCAACCGCATCATCGATCAGTGTGTAGAAATACTCGATGCCTGCCGCCTCAAACTTCTCCTTGTATTCCTTATCATAGATATCCTGAAAAATATCTTTGAAATTATGGTCATAGATCTTAGAGATCGTATCCTTTGTGGCAAACCACAGATCCTGCTTTGTATCCAGTGCATAGTTGAAGCATGCCTTTGCAAAGCTCGTGATGGACTTGTCTGTATTGTGGATACCCTGAATGATACCGGGACCATCAAACTCCTGAATCGTCTGACGGATCTCTTTGCCGTCTGCACCGGTAAATACTAACTCTGCCTTACCTGCTCCCGGCACCTTGATCTCTGTATTCTTGTAAACATCACCATAGGCATGACGTGCCAGTGTGATCGGCTTCTCCCAGTTCTTCACGCAAGGCTCAATGCCCTTTACCTGGATCGGTGCGCGGAAAACAGTTCCATCCAGTGCTGCACGGATCGTGCCGTTCGGAGACTTCCACATTTCCTTCAGATTATACTCTGTCATGCGGGCAGCGTTAGGTGTGATCGTTGCACACTTAACAGCAACACCGTACTTCTTGGTTGCCTCCGCGGAATCGATCGTCACCTGATCGTTTGTCTCATTACGATACTCCAGTCCGAGATCATAATACTCTGTCTTCAGATCAATAAAAGGAAACAGAAGCTCATCCTTGATCATCTTCCAGAGAATTCTGGTCATCTCATCGCCATCCATCTCCACCAACGGTGTCTTCATCTCGATCTTTGCCATGTCATTATCCTCCAATTTCATTAATATGTTGCTCAAACTTCCCACACAGGAAGAAAATGTACCGATAATATTTCTTATTCCAAAGAAATAAATACAGATTTTTGTCTGAATGTACTTAAATATCCGTAGGCTGTGTCTGAAAATGCTCTTGTCACATTACGGTTTTCAGAAAGTCTAATTGCTTTGCTGTTTCGATGATCGATGAACGCGTCCTGCCGTACTCGCCCCAAGACGGGGATCAAGTGTTTCGTAAGGCGCTCTGCCCCCGCTGGTGCTTATGCCCTGTGCTTTAGGGCATTATGCACCATTGTGTGGGGCAACGCAGCGGGAGCGTGCCGACCGAAATAGTTGACCCCGTCTATGGGGGTCGATCGTTCGGACACGTATCCATCGAACCATTGCAAAGCAAAGACTTTCCGGAAAACCTAGTGATCTGCGATCATTTTCAGACACAGTCTTACGGATTCGGTAAGTTATATAATCAAAAATCGTATTCTTAACCCGTTTGGAATAAGAAATATTATCGGAACAGGATCGTTCTCCTGTGGGAAGTTTGAGTACGGTCGTGTATACCTGTATGCAATCAAACATTACTCATCCTAACTATACCACAAAAATACATGATGCACAAATGAGATTCTCTCCTTTTCGATTTTCTTTGTGTATTTTCCCGGAAATATTTTTTATTTTCGTGCAGTTTTCCGAAAATGATCCGAAGCGGTTGACACCGCAAGCACACGCCTGCTATACTACGAGCACTTTACAGCATTTCTCTCCGATAAGGAGGGAGTTCTATGAAATATCAATCATCATTCCGGCGGATTTTTCCCGCCATTTTCACGACACTGTCAATCATTGCAGGGCTTCTTTTCGCTCCTGCTGCCACCCGGACCGCTTCTGCCGCCCGTACTTTCATTGTACTGACGCAGTATCAGGCGTCCCTGTCTGCCGGTCAGGAGTTTTATCTTGGTGCCGTTGTCTCAAGCGGCAGACTGCCATCTTTCAAGAGCTCGAATGCAAAAGTCGCATCGGTCAACCGCTACGGTCTTGTCACCGCAAAGCACGCCGGAAGCTGCCGCATCACAGCAAAGGCGGATGGAAGTGAATCGTCCTGCAGAGTCACGGTCGCCCGCACGAAGATTACGCTGAGTACACGCAGTATTTCTATGGAAAACGGTGAGACAAAGCGTCTTCAGGCTTCCACAACAGGAAGCGAGCCGGTCTCCTTCAGCAGCAATAAAAAGAGTGTTGCCGTAGTAGACAGTGATGGCGTGATCACCGCCTGCAAACCGGGTTCTGCCATCATCTCTATCACAGCCGGCAAGACAACAGCCACCTGCCGCGTCACCGTCAAAAAGCCTTCCATTACGTTGAACCATATTTACCGGAAGCTTTTCCGCTGCCAGCAGGTTCAACTTACCGCCGATGTGTCCTCCGGGATCACTCCGACCTGGAAATCCAACCGTTCCAGCGTTGCAACCGTCAGCGATACCGGTCTTGTCTGCGCCCAGAAACATGGCACTGCACTCATTACCGCCAAAGCCGACGGCGTCACCAAAACCTGTGAGATCGAGGTCGAAGCTCCAACCATCAGATTATCTGCATCCTCTCTGACCATGAAAGTGGGCAAAACACGCACACTCGGTTACAAAATATCCAGCGGCAATGCGCCTCTCATCAAATCAAGCAAACCAAATGTGGTACAGGTTGACCAACTCGGTAATCTCACCGCACGAAGCGTCGGAACCGCTGTCATCTCCTTTACGGAGGATGGCACCCGCGAGACCTGCACCGTCAAAGTCAGGAAATAAGTATTTCCAACTGTAAACAATAGAGAGAAATGTTGTAAAGGTTATTTGTTTCTTCACATTTTACTGTTATAATGAAGCCATACATTTTCAGAAAGGTATGGTGCGTTATATGAGTAATGAAAAGAGTATGAAAGACTACGAAAACGAACTGGAACGTTCCTTTCAGGTTCTGCGCGAGGGCGATATCCTCGATGTGACTGTGATCGGTATATCCGACACCGAAGTCACCGTCGACTTGAATTACTACACCGAGGGCATTATCCCAATCGAGGAATGCAGCGATGATCCGTCCTTCTCCATCAAAAAAGATATGGTGATCGGCGACACGATCAAGGCAATGGTTCTGGATCCGGAAAATGCAAGCGGCAACGTAATCCTTTCCATGCGTGAAGCCAACCGTGTTCTTGTCTGGGACGAGCTTAAGGAAGACATGGCAGACGGTACCGTTTTCTCCGTAAAGATCACCGAAGCTGTTCCTGCCGGTGTGACCGGATATGTCAAGGGGATCCGCGCATTTATCCCGGCATCCCAGCTTGCACTGACTTATGTTGAGGATACCGAGGCATATGTCGGCATGACCGTTCAGGCAGTGATCATCACCGTGGAAAAGGATATTCAAAAGCTTGTCCTTTCCGCCAAAATGATCCAACGCGAGCAGGCGATTGTCGAGAAAACACAGCGGATCGGCAGACTGACCACCGGCGATGTTGTAGAAGGGCCTGTTACACGAATGGAATCCTATGGTGTATTTATCGATATCGGAGAGGGACTGACCGGTCTTTGCCATATTTCCCAGATCACCAACAAGTTCATCAAGTCGCCAAAGGAAGAGCTTAAAATGGGACAGGTGGTAAAGGCAAAGATCTTAAAGATCGAGGGCGACCGCATTTCCCTGAGCATCAAGGCTCTGCGCGAGGATGAACCGGACACGGAGGACGAGTCCTACGAAATTCCATCCGAATATGCGGCAGACAGCCCAGAGGATGCGTCCGATACAAGCCCGTTTGCAAAGCTTCTTCAGGGAATCAAGTTGGATTAAAACAATCCGACGGTTGACAGAAGGTCTGCTTCATTTTAGAATAAATGCAGACATCGGCGGCATCCCGGCGCACTGGATCTCCGTCCGAAAAACTCATAAATCACCTGCGCAGATGTGCTTATTCACATGCATTACGATTTATGAGCGATAAAATCACAAAATACAACACATTGTGCGCAGAAAAGAGGTTATCTATGAGCGTAGTTATTTCAGATTCTATAAAGTATATCGGTGTAGATGACACTACCATCGATCTGTTTGAAAGCCAGTACGTTGTCCCGGAGGGCGTTTCCTACAACTCCTATGTGATCCTGGACGAAAAGGTAGCTGTTATGGATACTGTTGATCCACGAGGCATGGAGGAATGGGAGAAGAATCTTCTCTCTGCTCTCGACGGCAGAACCGTTGACTATCTTGTTGTACAGCATCTTGAGCCGGATCATGCCGGCAGCATTGCCCGTCTTGTTGAGCTGTTCCCGGATGTGACTCTCGTTGGTAATGCAAAAACCTTTGCGATGCTTCCACAGTTCTTCGATATCCCATTAGATGGACACAGTCTCACCGTCAAAGAAGGCGATACCCTTTCTCTCGGCGAGCATACACTGACCTTTGTCATGGCACCAATGGTTCACTGGCCGGAGGTAATGGTTACATATGAGTCCAAAGAAAAGATCCTTTTCTCCGCAGACGGCTTCGGTAAGTTCGGTGCCCTCTCCAAGACAGAGGGCGAAGATGACTGGGCTTGTGAGGCACGCAGATATTATTTCAATATCGTCGGCAAATATGGTGCTCCTGTCCAGACACTTCTCAAGAAGGCTTCCGCTCTGGACATTGCAATGATCTGTCCTCTTCACGGACCGGTCTTAAAGGATAATCTTGGCTATTATCTGGGGCTTTATAATACATGGTCAAGCTATCAGCCGGAGGATAAGGGAATCCTGATCGCATACGCTTCCATCCACGGCAACACCGGCAAAGCTGCCGAGAAGCTTGCTGAGATCCTTCGCGAGAAAGGAGCAGAAAAGGTTGTTGTCAGTGACCTTGCAAGAGAAGATATGGCTGAGGTGATCGAGGATGCCTTCCGCTATGACCGCATGATTCTGGCTGCTGCCAGCTATGATGCCGGCGTATTCCCATGTATGCAGGATTTCCTGCACCATCTGCAGAGCAAAGCCTACCAGAACCGTAAGGTTGGCATCGTAGAGAACGGCTCCTGGGCGCCAACTGCTGCACGCACAATGAAGTCTATTCTTGAGACAATGAAGAATATCGAGATCGTTGAGCCTGTTGTCACGATCCGTTCCGTAATGAAGGAAAGTGATCTTCCTGCTATGGAGCAGCTTGCAGACGCAATGACGAAATAGAGTCTTTCTATACACTTAAAAAAGGGCAAAACCAGCGTTTTGCCCTCCAAGAATTGCTTCGCAATTCTCGTTGATATAACACTACGTTACGAGCATTTTCCTATGCCATAAAAAGAACCCCACTCAAAGATTATCAAATCTCTTTGAGTGGGGTTCTCTATTTCATTGGCAATATTTACTAAAAACTCGCAAATTCGCTCTTTCAGAGCTTTTCCGCTTATCTCACAACAACTTTTACCTTGCTCTTTTTCTTGTCGGCTTTCAGGGTAACGACTGCATTGCCCTTCTTAACACCCTTTACGGTTACCGTAATCTGTGTTACTTTCGCTTTCTTTGTCTTCGCAGATTTCTTCACAACCTTTACGTTCTTCTTGTTGACAGAAACCTTCACAAGCTTGGCAACAGATGCTGCAGAAGCCTTCTTTGCAGTTGTTACATTCCATTTTACAACTGCCTTCTTGCCCTTCTTAACGCTTACCTTTGTCTTCACAGCCTTAACCTTTGTGACCTTAACCTTGCTCTTAGCCGGTGCTGCACTTGCGGTTGCAGCAGGTGTTGCCGTCTTAGCCGGTGCAGAAGCTGCCGGAGTCTGACTTGGCACATTGCTTGGGCTTACTGCCGGTGACTGGCTCGGTGCTGCTGAAGAAGTCTCACTTGGCACATTGCTTGGGCTCACTGTCGGTGACTGGCTCGGTGCTGCTGATGGAGCCTCACTTGGCACCACGCTTGGTGTCACACTTGGAGTCACTCCTGTATATCTCACATCATAAAGAGAATCTTTTCCCTCCATTGCACGGATCACTGCTGTCAGACCACGAAGAAGCTGCTCCGGCTGATATGACATCAGATCGTCATCCACCTTCTTATTCTCTACATCAACAAATACAGCTGCATCATCAAGAACAGTCACACCATTTTTGATGAAGTCTGTGCCGTCTGTCTCGCTGCATGGATTAATCCGAAGCTGTCCCATTGCGGTCATGATCTGCGCAAGTGTCCATACATTGTTTGTCTCTGTGCCGTATCCGCTCCAGCTACCGTCTGCATTCTGGGTGCTCTCCAGGAAATGGATTCCCTTTGCATATGCTTCCTGCACTGCAGCACGGTCACTGCTTGCATCCTCAGGAAGAATGTCATCGGTTGCATATTTGTACAGTGGCTGAAGTGCCATTGCAACAGAATCAACAGAGTTCCACTGAAGTGCCTGTGCAATACTGTCATCCATCTTTGCGGCAATATTATTTACAAGATCATCCTTTGTAATATAATCATCGCCTGCCGGCGGGAAGTAATTTCCGCTGTCCAGTGCCAAAAGCATTGTACTGTCCAGCATATACGCTTCGGAAGATGCCTCATAGGTACTCTTCTGTGCCATCTTCTCGATCAGGTTGTATCCGCCAACATTTCTTGCATCCTTACCCATTGCTGTCACAAACAGAACGATCTTCGCATAAGTAAACTCCGGATATTTGCCCGCGATGACAGCCTCATCCTTTGCCTCACCCTCAACAGTAACAGATCCTGTATCTGCCAGTGATTTAAGCTGACTCTCCACATTGGCGTACATCTTGTCGAAATAATCAGACTTGTAATCTGCACGAAGCAGGGAGAATGCTACATAAAGTGCATCCGGTGTCTCAATACCATAGACGGTCTGACCATCGCCAAATACCTTTTTGAAGATCGTATCTGCCAGAACCTCCTGCTGTGCCTTTGCATTTGCAAGAAGAGATGCTGTCTTATCACTATCCGGATTCAAAGAAGCATCATCGTCAAATACCTTTGCCTGTACTGCTGTATCTCCGTAATAAGTATAAAGATAGCTGATCTTATCGTTGTCCTGCAGTGTTGTGTTTCCAAGGCTGGCAGGCGCATAGGCACCGTTGATATAAAAACCCCAGTATTTGCTCCAGTCAGCTGCGTTGGCGATATCGCCGATCTTGTTTAAGTTTGCGCCATATCCGGTATCCTCGATCAGATAATCTGTATAGCCTGCCTTCTGCAGTGCCTGTTCAACCGCTACGTCACCCTTTGTTCCCTTGTCCACCTGTACGGCAATCTTGCCGGTATCCACAGTGTGTCCTTTGTCATCCTCGCCCTCTGCTGCCACATAAACGGTAATCTTACCGGTCTGGTCGGCATCTGTCTCGTCTGCTGCCTTTACAGTCACGCCTGCGCCAAATACGGTCGTAAATGCCAGGGCAGCTGCCAAAAGGCTGCTCATCCATTTCTTCTTGATCATTTTGATCCTCCAATCCTGATGCTTTGTCTACAGTGTAATCCCAAATTTCCCTTGTATACGCTCCAGCTTTTGTAAAATGCTGTCCCCGAAAAGGAACATACACAACGCCGCCGTACCGGCATGCGCTGCATCGTAGGGTGCCCCTGTCAGGTATAATGCTTTCAGGGTCTCCCAGCTGATCTGCCCGGATGACGGATCCATCGAATTCGTCATCAGCATCGCCGCAAAGTTCATCACACCTCCATACAGCAGAAACACCACAAAAAACGTAAACACCGTTGTTGTAATGTCATCCACCGGAAGTTTTTTCCTCTGCAGGATACAGCCCGCTGCCATTCCGGCAAGTCCGTAGAAGTACAATCTCCATCCAAAGAAATTCTCTCCCGGGCTTCTCCGAAACAGATAGACCACATAAGCAAGCACCCACGCAGACAGAATGCAAAGAACCGGTCCCATTACCACACGGAACCTGCGTCCCTTCTCCAGAGAAAGCCGTCTGGCAAGCGTTTCTCCAGTTCGTCTGCGTTCTATTTTATTGAAAGCCATGCCGGACAGATATCCAACCATCCCCCAGGCAGCCATCTGCCAAGGAGTCCATGGCCCCTGACCATCAAAAAAGTTACACACCAGCCGGCTCATTGCACCGATCAGAAAACCCGCCTCCGGACCAAGACCAATGCCACAGATCACCACCATCGTAGTTCCGGCATGTAACGGTATCGTATGTGCACAGATCTCATTCATCACCACGCACAATGCGGTGAGAGTCGACAACAGCACAACTTCTCTCGCCTGCGGTTTGCGCCGTTCATACTGACCAAAAAACAGGACAAGTATCAGAAGCACAACGCCAAATCCCATCAAAAGATAATATCTGCCGCGCAACAAAACCGTCGACACAAACAGTAATGCCACAACCGACATCAGCAGCAAAATGCCGCTTGTCACACGGCGCCTGGACCGCTGCCGCAAATATTCCTCCCAGTCAAACTGACGTCCGGAGATTTGTCCTGACTGTTTCATCCGGCACACCCCGCTTCCTGCAGAGCCCGGACGATATCCTCCGCCAGCAGACAATCCCCACAGACGCCCCGGCTCATCCGCTGTGCCGCCGTCGTATAGAAAACATTTTCTCTGAAAAATGCTCTCGTCTCCCCTTCACTGATCAGCTGCCCGTCAAACAACAGACCGCACTGATCCGCATAGCGCGCACAAAATTCCATATCGTGCGATACAAGCACAACGGTTTTCCCTTTGCTGCACAGATCCTTCAAAAACTCTGCAAGCTTTTCCTTAAATGCACCATCAAGTCCCTTTGTCGGCTCATCAAGTAACAGAATATCCGGTTCTGTAAGAAGCAGTTTTCCAAGCGCAAGCCGCTGCTGCTGCCCGCCGCTTAAGTCCATCGGATTCTGCTCCCGCTGCGCAGTAAGCTCCAGATAAGAAAGCATTTCCCCGACTCTCTGCGTCCTGTCCGCTTCCTTCAAGCCTGCCCCTCCGTTTTCCGGAAGAAGCATCGCCATCAGCTCCTCGGCAGCCGTCAGCTCCGTAAAAAGGCTCTTCGGATTCTGTGCCAGAAAACGAATCTTGCCCGCCGCCTTCACCTTGCCGCGCCGAGGCTTGCAGATCCCCATGATCGCTTTTAATGCCGTTGATTTGCCGGAGCCGTTGCCCCCCACCACCGCATAGAGCATCCCCTTCGGAACACGCATGGTAAAATCCTCCAGCACACGCTGATCCTTCTGATAACCGAAGCAGAGCCTGTCCACAAAAAGTGCCGTTTCTGACACGGCACGCTTCGCCGTATGGCAGGGATGCCTGTCGGATACCGCAGACTTGATGGGCTCACCGGTCTGTCCTGTTTTACGGACATGATCAGCCAGCCAGCTCTTTCCCTGCCGAATACTGACCGGAGAGCTCGCCTCGTTCCTGTAATGGCATGCCTTCCATACCCGGACCGCCACCGGCATTGCAGAAGCAATCGGAAGTGCTTCGTTATGATCCCTCTCATACGCTTCGAGCTTCGCCGCACACTGCCCCGGCACCGCGTCCGCCACCAGATGCCCCTGATGCATGATCAGCACCCGGTCTGCCATCGGAACGACCTCCTCCAGCCGCTGCTCCGACAAAAGCACAGCCGTTCCCAGATCGCGGTTCAACCGCCGCAGCGTATCCAGAAATCTTCCGGTGCCGATCGGATCAAGCTGCGCCGTCGGCTCATCAAGCAGAAGCACATCCGGCTGCATGATCACCACAGAGGCAAGATTTAACAACTGCTTCTGTCCACCCGAAAGCTCGGAGACCGGTCTGCGAAACCACGACTCCATCCCGAAATACTGGGCGATCTCTGCCGTCCGCCGCCGGATCTGCTCTCCCGGCACGCCGAGATTCTCCAGTCCAAAAGCAAGCTCATGCCACACCTTATCTGTCACAAGCTGTGTATCCGGATTCTGTCCGACAAAGCCGATCCGTGCCGCGCTCTCCCGGTCATCCATCGTCTCCAGGTCACTCCCCCGGTAATACAGCTTACCCGAGCCCGTTCCAAATGGGATCTGATTCTTTTTGAAGTGACGCAGAAGCGTTGTCTTGCCGCAGCCCGACTGTCCGCAGAGCACGACAAACTCCGCCTCTCCAATGGAAAAACTGATATCCTCGATCGCATTGTCCGTCTGTCTCGGATAACAGAACGACACATGTTCACAGGATAAAACTGCTTTTTGTTCCATTATGCGTCTCCTTTCTCACCGTCTCCCATCTGTCCCATATCTCGTACAGACATCAAAAAGTAACTGTCATAGGCCACCGGCGCAAGCATGCCGGCCGCTGCCGTGACCAGTGCTGCAACAGACCAGCCGGACAATGCCTTCTGCCAGATCTCCGGGAAATAATATGCCTTAAAATCTCCTCGAAACCGGCAAATATATACACCGGCAAACATAACCACAAAATAGATACACCAGACCAGATCCTCCCGGTGAAACGAAAACAAATGAAACCACGTTCTCGATCCGGTTCGGTATCCTCTTGACTCCATCGATACGGACATCTCGATCGAATCCTCTAACGACCATGAGATCAGCATCGAAAGCTCTCTCAAAAAGCTTCGCATCCGCTGCATCTTCGATGCCTCTCCACCCGCGCAGCCAAGACCGATCTGCGCCTCATGTATCTGCCGGTAACGATCTCTCATGTCCGGAATGGAGCGAAAGATCATCATCAGCATCAGACCGATCGTCGGGATCGCCCTGCCGGTCAGATATAGCACCTTCTCACTGTCGAGAAGCTTCGCCGCCACGCCGCACCACTGCAGCAGCGCAAACAGCATGAGCGTCATCATGATCCCGTAATAGACGGACTCCCATGTCACCGCCATACCATTCATATAGAAAAGCGGTGTCACACCTCTGTGCGAAAATAACGGCAGGATCACCGCCGCAAACACAAGCATCATCCCTGCCGGAATCCATAATTGCAGCCAGCGTATGATCCCCGCCAGCGCCACATAGCATACAGAGGCGCCGACAAAGGAGACAACGATCGCAGCCGGGTGTCTTACCACCATTGTCCAGATCATGCATGCCAGCACATAGACCAGAATAACGACCGGATGCCGTTTAGCAAACTCTGATTCTCTGCTCATGTTGTTCTCCCATCGCAGGTATAACGCCAGCTGATCGCATCGCCGTCTGATATTTTGTAGGCTGATGCCCCTCTGTTCGGAGCAACATCATTGACCTTATAGATCCAGCCACTCATATCACCCGCCTGCTTCTCATAAAGATGTGCTATTCCTTTAATATAGTAGCTTTTATATAATGGCGTATATTCCGCGTCCACGGCGATCCCTTTCGCCTTGCACGCCTTCGCCAGTACATCGTACACCGTGGCACCCTTCTCCATCTGTACCGTCACCTTCGCAAGAATCTCGCCATCGTCCGGAATATATTTCCAAATGCTTTCCTGTGCCTGCTTCTTATTCTTCACCAGACTGTCACAGCGGATCTCGATCGTACAGCTGATCTTCTCTGCCTCCGGTGTCGTGGTCACTGTACTTCCTCCCGGCTTTGCAGTTGCCATCGAACTACTCTGCGATTGTCCCGGCGTTGCTGGCGTTCCATTCTGTCCGGAGGATGCCTGATCTCCATTTCCGCCACCGGATGACGCATCCGCCGCGTCGCTCTGCCCCGGTGTCTGACCCGCCGTTGCATTTTGTCCGGAAGTCCCCGCTGTCGCCGACGGATTCCCGGAGCTGTTTTTGTCGGAATGCTTTCCGGAGGTGGAATTTTTCCCCTTCTTGTCCGAAGACTTTCCGGACGTATTCTTCTTTGACGAAGGCTCTCCTGATGACGTGTCCGCTTTTGCGGACAGCGTATTGTCATCTGTGTTCTTACCTGACTTTTCTTTTCCATCAGAAGCCTTCTGATCCGCCTTCCCACCATGTGCGGTCGATGCAGGCTGATTCGTCAATTCCGGTTGCTGCGTCTCCTCACTTTCTTCCTTATACATAGAAGAAAGTTCATCATCCCCCGTCAGATCCTTCCGGACCAGCTTCTGTTCCTGCCGGTAGGAATCCACCGACTGAAAATGCGTCTGACGTATTCCAAGTACCACTGCGAATACCACAAGCAATGCTACCACAATATATTTCCATCTTCTCTGTCTCATCTTATTCTCTTTCTTAATATTATAAAAAGGCAAAACCAGCGTTTTGCCCTCCAAGAATTGCTTCGCAATTCTCGTTGACATAACACTACGTTACGAGCATTTTCCTATACCATAAAAAAGCCTCTGTACATTCGGCTGTACAGAGACTTCATATTCTGAAAAAATTCAACACAAAAGAAACGTTTCCGTGTCCGCTCCCTCCCACCGAGGGCTGCTTTCATCAAAACGCCATATGTCTGTCTCTGTCCAGCAGGTCTCCTGGCTCGAAATCATCTTCCTCTCTCCCTTCCCATACCGCCTGACGCAGTACAGTGGTTCCGGATCTTGCTCCGGCGAAAGAGTCATCCTTCTTACAGTAGCGGGGGCTGCTGCAGCATCTCACTGCATTCCCTTTTCAATCTATCCCGTATCACCTGCTGCGGCGCAGGCACACTGATAAATCACTGAACAAAGCAAAGCATACCACGCAGTTATCTATCTGTCAATCTCTCATATATTTTTCATTTTTTAAAGCATCTTTCACGCATTTCATGCAGCTTCCTATTATTAAAAATTATTGGAAGAAGTCATCCAGATTGCCATCCATCTTCACATTATTTTTCTTTTTGCTTTCTGTCCCGGCAGGCTTCTTTGTCGCCTGTACCTTTTGTGGGACACTTGTCGGTGCAGCGGTCGCAACCGGTGCCTTTGTCGCTTTCGTGCTTTTCCTATTCTTCTTTTTCTTTGGTGTCGCCGTTTTCTTCGGCTTCTTAGATGCCTCCGGACGTATGGTCTCCTCTGCGCCTGCGGTATTCTCAGGATCAGCAGCCCCGCTTGCATTTGCCGGATCTTCCGGATCTGCCGTCGCAGTCCCGGCTGCGTCGTCCGGAGAGGCTCCCGAAGATGCGTTCCCGTTCATCATATCTGCTGTCACCGCCGGCTGCCTCTGTGGTCCGTTTGTCCGGCCCGGCATCGCAATCCACGCAAGCAGTATCACAATTCCAACGACCACCGCAGCACTAAGCACAATCGTCAGGATCGTTTTATTGCGTTTCTTTCTCGCCCGCTGATCCTCCATCTCCTGCAGACGCCGCTCCATCTCCATCGTGAGATTTAACGTATTGCTCGTCTTCGGCAGTCTGCGGTGCTCCTCAGGCACCCCGGTTGCTTCCCCGTTCCAGTATTCCGCCTCCTCGCTCTCATATAGAAGATCATATAATTCATCAAGCCTCTGCAGTGGAAGTGCTTTCCACCGCCAGTCCCTTCATCAAAAGCCGGTCCACCTGCGGATCAAGCTCCGGCACATATTCCGTCAGCGGCACCAGACGATCGTTAAAAACCCGCTCCGTCGCATCTAACGGCTTCTCGCCGGACAACATATAATAAATAGTCGCACAGAAACCGTACACATCCGTCCACGGTCCCCTGCCTCCCTTTTTCTCCAATTGCTCGTACGCCGAAAAGCCCTGCTTATAAATCGCCGTCCGCGTCCGGTCATCAATGGCATTTGCATGGCGTACCGCTCCAAAATCGATCAGTACCCCCCTGCCCTGCGCATTAATAATGATATTATCCGGACTGACATCCTGATGCACAAGATTGGACTCATGCATTTTCATCAGCGCAAGCATCGGCTGTCTCATAATCCTCCGGCAGACCTCCGGCGTCACCCTGCCATTCTCCGTCACGTACTTCTTGACACTGTCCCCCTCAATATAATCCATGACAAGATATGCGGTATTATTCTCCTCAAAAAAGGTCCTCGTCCGCACAATGCCATCCATGAATCCAAACTGCGACAGCACTCTTGCCTCCCGCAGGAAGTCCTTTTTCCCCTGGTCAAACTGCTGCTCCGACTCCGCTGTAAACGGCACAACGCTGTAAGACTGCTTCTCCTTCTCACACTTGCGCCAAACCATTCCATTCGGGAAATACTCCTTGATCGCCACCGGGATCAGCAGATTCTGATGAAGACCAATATAAGTAATGCCAAAGCCGCCCTCACCAAGCACCCTGCCGACCATATACTCGCCGCCATGCAGCATCGTCCCAAGCGGCAAATGATGCGGCTTCTCCTGATAGCTGTCCCGGTCAAAATCGCAGGAGGTACATTTGCCATCCCAGGTCAGCGGCTTCATACAACCAAAACAATATCTATGTTCATTCAAAATCGTCACTCTTCCTTAAAAGTCATTGTCATAATGTAACAGATATCGGGGTAAAAAATATTTTGCGCTCAACGGATAACACGAATTGCCTCATGCTATCTGCTTTTACCCCCTGCATCATAACATATTAACATAATTTGGAAATATCGTATAGAAATTTCACAAAAAATGGTTCATAATAATAGCTGTACAAAATTGAAATACTAAATCTGTCGCCCACTTCGGACGAGAAAGCAAAACCAAACAAAACTTATTATTACAAAATACTTTCCTATACCAAAAATGGGACAGTCACATCTTCCACCTCCGTCAAAGCCGTCTCCCGTCTGCGTGCGCCAACCATCACCGTACGTCAGAAAAAGACCACCCCGGGTGTACAGTTTTTGCAGATCAGGCTGAGCAAATATCAGGGACGCTACGCCGGTATTTATATCCGCAAAAACAACGGAAAATATGTCTACATCCGCATGAAAAACAATAAAATCTCACCACGCCGGAAAACCTTCAACTTCCGCCATTCCATGCGAAATGTCACACTCTCGGTGCGCGTGAGAACCTACCAGACAAAGAAACGCAAAAAGGGAAGCTTTTATTCCAAAGTGAAAAAGGTACGGATCCGATGATCCGTACCTTTTGGTAAATTGTGGACGTATTATTTGCTACGCACAAGACATCTCTTCTTAAAAAATGCGATGCCATAGCACACAATCTGATCATAATCATCTTCATACTCTCTGGCATACATTTTCTCATCCATCTGACAAAGTGCCTCATCACATTTGCGCTCCATGGACTGCAGCGAATCCGCATATTTCGCTTCAAACACAGCCACTCTGCCGTTCATCGGATCGCTAACCACAACATCACTTCTTCCCTCGCCATGTTCCCTGTTTGACTCCACAGCATATCCAGCCCCCGCAAAGATTCCCGCCAGAAAAGCATGATAAAAGTCCTCCCTGTAATCGTGATAACTGATCGTTTTGCGCAAAAGTTTACTCATCTCCTCCGCAACCTTTTCACTATCCTCATTCCATACCGCGTCAAAGAGCTCTCTGCGGCTCCACTGCTTCGTGCTGTCATCAAACCACTGTATCACTGTTGTTTCAAATATTTCCTTAATCTCCGCATTCGGAATGACAAGCACCGTCATTCCTTCCGGCACTGCATCCGTCAGCTCTTCCTCCCTTACTCTGGTCAAATACCCCGTCAGATACAAAACACTCCAAAGATTATCTTCGGATGAATGCAGATAATCATAAGTAAGATCCTCATCAATACGCTGCACAATATAACCACCTGCCAGCAATGTCTCAAGCTTTTTCGTAATCGTGCTTCCCGCATGATCAATAAAGGAACGAATTATGGCATTATCACTTGTATTCTTCCAATAACCACATGGCTCCGCCTGCGGGTTTCTTTGCAGATCATGCAAATAATTCATTACATCCCACGGGCAATATACATCAAAATCTCCAAAATGATATCCATCATACCAGTTCTTTATCTTATCCGCATACTCCTGCGCGTCCAGATCTCTCAGAATATATGCCATATCCTCCTGCGTAAATCCAAAATATTCATTTAATCTGGAATCTGTAATCGTATCCGACACAAAATTATTCGTTCCGCTAAATATACTTTCCTTCGCTATCTTCAGACATCCTGTAATCACAGCAAACTGCAGTGCCGAATTATCCTTTAATGCCTGCATGATCCCCTTGATCACATCCAGCATTTCCTGATAATATCCGTGACTGTTTGCTTTGGCAATCGGCACATCATATTCATCCATCAACAGAATGACCTTTTTGTTGTAGTGCTGCCTCATCGCACCGATCAGCAGTACCAGACTGTCCTTCATATCTTTAACGGTTGCTTCACCCTCCGCAATCCGTTTGATCGTCCGTTTATCATAATCATTCACGCGATCACTGTCAAGCAAATATAAATGATTCCTGAACAACTCGGAGATCACCAGAGAAAGCATATCATAAGCCCCCTGGAAATCCAGACCATCTACCCGGCGAAACGACACAAAAATGGTCGGCCAATGATTCATCCACCGATCACAGAGTTCCGTATACCTAGTAATTTCCAATCCCTCAAATAAATTCCTACTCTGCCTGCGAATATCAAAAAAGCTTTCCAACATACTCATGCCCAGCGTCTTACCAAAGCGCCTCGGGCGTGTGATCAAAGATACTTTCACCGACTCGCTTCTCAAAATCTCCGCAATCAATCCACTTTTATCCACATAATAAAAATGATTCCCACGTATTTCTTCAAAATCTGAGATTCCAATTGGAATATTCTTTTCGAGCATATATATCCACCTCTACGTTCCCCTTACATAGAACCTGTTGCCATGAGATCATAATAAATAATCAGCCTTACGCCCATTATGACAGTTCTTTCTCAACCACTTTCAATTCTTTCTCGGAATAATTCATAGAAAGAATCATTTCTCTGGATAATCCACTTCCCAGCATTTTACGAATTGCATTCTTCCTTTCCTCTTCGCGTGCTGTTTTTTCACGTTTCTCAGCATTCTTCCTTTCCTCTTCACGTACTATTTCTTCACGTTCTTCAGCATAATCTTTCGCATAGTTTTTCGCATAATCCTCTACCGTTTTGCACATTTCTCCAAAACCTCCTTCTGTCTCTTTGAAATACTTTACTGCTTTGCTTAATTCCGGGAATTTTGTCTCTTCAAACACATCTTTTCGCAAAAACAGTTGAAGCAGCTCAGATTTATCCGAGCCATCCCTGACCACTGTATTGACAAAATAGATATCCTCCCCGTCATCTACAGGAACAAATCCTTCTCTTGTTTCCATGCAATACTTCACATGCGTGAGCATCTGTCCTCTGTCCGAAAGACCACTTAAAATCTAGTATTGTTATTTTATATCATACCATCATCCGTCCTGCAAATCAACGCCGGCTCTTTCTTGTTTTATTTTAAGCAAAGATTATCATGCTTCCATGAGAACTTCAATACGATCCAGATAATTGCCGTGTCACAACATGCATTATTGCGAAATTGCCATGTATATAACGACAGATTCCAAAGTGAAAACGGCCGAACAGCTTGTCTACAGAGGGTATTGGGGTAATCTTTTTCAGCTTATTCCGACATTAAATGCTTAATTTTTCCCGAAATATCCGTGACATTTTCTACGACATAATAAGATCCATATTGGTTACGACTAATAAAGCAAACGAGGACAACTCTTTAAGCCGCCCTCATTCGACAAAACAAATTATAAACTATCTTCTACAAGCTCTGCACTTAAAGTGTTGGTTTCATACACTCAAGAACCTCCTTGAGAAACATCAAATAACGTCTTCTCTCCTGCGATAATTTCGGTACCTGCTCATCTGCCTTTAGCAATTGATCGATTTCATCACAGCATATCAATATTTTCTCTATAAATGCACATCGAACTGCAGGAAAAAGCGTATTTATCATCAACAAATCAAACAGTGCCCTGTGTCTCGTTTTTCTTCGAACGCATGCAGCTACACCATCTATCCCCTTGCTAAGATAACAATCATAAATTCCCTTTATCGTTGACGAAACTTCTGGCGAATGAATCGTCCTGCTTTCATCCTTGACCGCCCGTCGTGCTTCCTCCACAAACTGGTCGCATACACTCTTATCTATCATTTTCAACATTTTTCAGCTCCTCCTGTGTAACATGATCCTACTCCGCTGCATCTATGCTCAGATCGTCAATTGCAATATTACCGATTTCAAGTTCCAGCTCTTTGAGTTTCTGTCCCAGACTATCTTTCCGTTTCTTCAAGTTATCTAAGAATGCATCCACCACTCCTTGTTTCAGCATCTCAGTCAGGATTTTCTGCAGAATCTTTACCTTCTTTCCTCTCGATTTCTCATTGAGTGCCTTCACCAGACATGAAATAATGATATTTCCACTGCAATATTCCCTTGCAAGACTCTCCACGAGACCGTCAAGATCCACATTTTCAATCTCTGCAGAAACCCGCAACTCTTCACCACTCCTGATTGCCTGTACGATCACCTTGTCCATCGGAATGATCATTGTCTGACTAAATATATTAATGACAATTCTTTTACGTTCAACCGAAACCGTACCAATGCGTCTTCCTTTGTTCTTGATCTCCATATTACGAAGATCCAGCTTCTTGAATCTGGAAAATACAATTCCCAGCTGCATACCAACTGAACTGGTCAGCATCTTTGTCAAGAGCTGTGCTTTGCCGGGGGATATGTTGTGGACGGCTTTAGAATTGTATTTTATGTGGTCAACCAGAATGGATATGGTTGTATCATTTGTATTTTTCATTGTAGAATTCTCCTTTTGTTCTATCCTCTAGTTTTCAAAATCCCATTTTACATTGCAGAAAATATTAAACATTTTTTTACTCAATATTCTTTCCTTTATAAATTGACTTTTTTCATCTTGTTCATCCGTTTTTATATTTTTTTGAATACGTTGTTTATATAACAAATAATCTCTTTCATACTTTGCATTTAGATGATTAACTTTTTCCTTCATTTTTCTTAATTAATTTCCTGATCTGCCTACAATACATTTATTTTCTTGTAATTTTTCTAACATTTCATGTATTTCTCTTTTATAGTTATCATTTTCTATTATGTAAAAAAATTCTTCTGAACCAATTATTTTATTGATATCCTCTATCAGCTCTCTTTCTTCATTCAATTTTTCATTCTCTCGAGCATCATCTCTCTGTATATGACGCCTGAGTACTTCGTATACTCTCCCTGTAATTTCATTATACTCTCTGTATCTTTTCCGACTTTCTTCCTTATTTTTCTCGTTTCTATAACAATTCAAAATATCTTCTTGTTCCATTCTTGTTCCTCATTTAATTATTGGTATTATTTTTTCTTTCTAAGATTTTATATGCGAGTCTTATTTCATGAATTATTTTACATTCATCCTCCGTCAATCGTGCTACAACATCATTTATTTTTTCTAATAAATTATCATAGCTGTTTATCATACCATCATTTTTTTGGTTAAAATCCTCAATAGCATTGTCTATAGACTCTAACACTTTATCCGACCCCATTTCCAGCCCTTCCTGTATCGCATCTTTTATCGCATCTTCCAGACACTCATCTATATTCTCTAATTTTTCATCTACTTCCTCTAATTTATTGCAAATTGCCCCATCTTCCTCCAGCATACTTATTACATTTTCATTTAAAATGTTATATATATTTTCGCTTTGAATTTTCAAATCACCTACAGTATCGTCCAATACTTGTTGTATTTTTTCAGTCCGACTGTTAAACTTCGTAATATTATTATCAACTGATATTAGTTTATCTATAATTTTTGAATCAATTAAATTAACCAGATTCTCAAGATGCTCATTTTCTGATTTTTCAATTCTCTCTATTATTTGAATTTCTTTTTCTTGACTTTTCTCAACCAATTCTAAATAATCAGAAAATTCATGATTCTGCTTTTTTATTCCTAGCATTCCATCAATTATATCCTCTAATTTTTTTTCGGTTGTTTCTTCAATTTCATCATGTTTTATCAAAAGTCTTTTTACCGTTTCCAACAAATCCTGTTTAAACACATTATTGTTTTCGTATTCTTCCTGTTGTTTTTTTGCAATTTGATTGATAATCTCTATAAGATTTTCGTTACTCCTTATTACACTCTTTAATTCAGCTGTATGTAATTTATTTTGCTCTACACAATCCTTTTCGCTTGCAGCCCTTTCCTTTTTTTGTGTAATATCACAAAATATGCTTGTACCCACACACACCATTCCGCTACTCACCATAAATGCAAGTAAAAAAGTGTTATCAATCCCTCCAAAAAGTAATTTCAAGCATGTTGTGGCAATAATACATATTAAAACCTCTACTGCATATCTATTATATTGCATAATCTTTCCTCCTCTGTTTGAAAATCCTGTATCATCTCTTTATACGTCTCAATCAACTGTTTTAATACATTACTTTTTAAATACTCTGATTTCCGGTCGCTCTTAGTCTCATATTGTTTCTGTATCCTTTCAATTTCAGAATCCAATCTGCCATACAAAAAATTCCGAAATCGATTTTTATTTTTCCTATATTGACGTAGATACTCTTCAATAAGTATAAAATTTTTTTCTAATTTTCCTAATTCCATCTTACTTTCAAGAATGCGTTCACAATCTATTTCGAAATGCAACAAAATTGTTTGCATAATATCACACATCATCTCTGTTCTGTCTTCTTTATCATCAAACAGTACATTGGTAATATAAGATTGTAACTCCATAGAAGTATCTGTAAAATTACTGTTTTGAAACAATATATTCATTTTATTTTCTTCAGACATAGGCTTGTTATAAAAATATGAGACAACAATTTGCTCAAATAGTTCTTCATTGCACACTTCTACAGATTTTACTCGTCCTAATGATATTGCCTTACTAAGCTTACGTTTTTCCAAATAATCTATTCTTTCAATATCCGTATCTACGATATATACCATATAGGAATTGTTAATTTTATCTTCTTCCAATTCTAATGAAAAATAATAATTAAAGCTTTTGCCGACATATGGATGAAACAGCCTGGCAACGCCATTCTGATAATCAACTTCATCATCCATTCCTCGCATAATCATAAAAGAAGACCCATCAACATTTTTCAGGAAAAATATATCTTCAAGGACTTTCTGCATAGCTTTATTTTCTTTAGCTCCAAAATAAAAATAAATATATTTTGGAGCTAAAATTTCTAGTCTGCTTCTTACTTTTGCCTTAGCTTCTTCATTCCCTGCGCTTTCATATGAATCATATATATCAGGGAAATATTTCTTTTGAAATTTAATATTTTCTTCAAATGCAATCATACTGACAACCACTTTTCAATATCTTCTTTTCCCGACTTTAACTGTTCAATGTCAGCATCTAACATATCAATCTGAGAACTTTTTTGTTCCCGATTGCAAGATACTTCATCTAATAAATCTTCAATTTCTTCGATTTTCTGCTGACATCTACATCTCATATCCTCAACCAAACGCATTTTAAATTCATTATATGCCGATTGGATCATTTCATTGGCATTCTGTTTTTCCCGGTTCAAATAAGAATCAATGGTATCACTATAATAATTTTTTTCCTTTTTTTTCTTATTTGCTTCATTCTCTTGAGCAATCATTTTTTCCAGATTATCCTTTTTGTCCTGCAATAATCTCCGCTGTACATCGAGCTCTTTGCGGATTCTTCTTTCCTTTCCATAATCATCCATCTCGCTTAATTCAGCCTCTCTATTTCTTATATCTGATGTAATTGAATTAATTTCCTCTTTTATCTTATTCTGCTGATCCAAATACTGCTGTTTCCATTCTTCATCTTCTATTTTGCTATGAGTTGTCGGTTTAATTTTTTCTCCTATCATCCCACCTACTTTTTCTGCCCAAAAGCCAAGTGAAAGACAATCAAGTAATGTCGGCAATTCTGTTTGTTCTGTTTCATCACAATTTTCCTCGACCTTATCTTTTACTTTGTCAACAACACTCTGACCCTTTTTTAGTACAATTAAACTTTTTTCAATCAATTTTCCGGCGGTCAATGCATCTTTGGCAGTATCTGCCGTCTTTAGTACTTTTCCTGCTGTGCCTGCTGCTCCTGCAGGATTCCATAACAATAATGCAATATCAGCCACCTCTCCAGCAGCTCTACCTATCTTTTTTCCAGCATGTTCCCCTCCTTCATTCTCTACGTCTTTATAACGTGCCCTGTATCCTCCCAATTCAAAAAGTTGATTTCGAACAGCTTCTTTCTGAATTTCTTTTTCCCTAATCTGAACCTGCAGAGCTTTTCGAGCCTCCTCTGTAGAATTTTCTTCTTGTTCCTTTAACTCCCTGAGATTTTCCTTTAATGCTAATTCTACTTTACTCAATTCGGCACATAGTCCGGAATTACTCATTTCCTCAATATCTGGTTTTTTAAATACTATTTTTTCATCTATATGGAACTCTTTTATCAAATCATTAAAATCAACAGATAAATCATTGTATGCTGATTCGATAACTTCATTAAAACATTCTTCCAGATATTTTCGAATTTCATCACCTAGATTATCATTTAATTGTTTAATTTTGTTTTCCAGCATCTCTTCTGACTTGCCGTTATCAATTTTATCAATAACATATTCTTTAATTTTTTGGATGCCCTTCTTAAATTCCAACATAGTACTTTCCTGTTTTGTTTCGATCATTGAATCCGTCTTTTTTAACAGTTTTTGATACTGCTGTTGAAATTCATCTTTCTTAGCATGATATTTTTCAATTTTACCATCTATTTCTTCTAAATTTCCATTAATAATATTACTTTTCAAATCTCTTTCTAAAATCATTTTTTGCAATCTATCATCAATAATTTTTTCAATCGCTTTTTTCACAACTTTTTTTCTTTTTTCACTTGTCTCATGTTTTATAAAATCATTAACGCATGCAATGATTTCATCAGTATATTCCCTGTCAGAAAATCCTTGTTTAGATCCAATCGGCATTATTATCACTCTCAAGAGCCGCACCAATCTGCTTTCTTGCCTCTTGCAATAACTTTTCGATATCTTCCTTAGAATATACTTTTTCTGTTTTAGGATTGGTTTCGTCAACATGAGACATTATAAACAATATATTTTTAGTATATCTATGTATTTCTTTAATATGTTCTATATCCGATGCACCAATTACTTTATTAAAAATATACATCACAAAATCAGCCTTATTAATTATATAATTTGTGATATGTTCGTGTTCTGTGTGAATTGTATTTGTTCCTGGAGTATCAAAAAGGTGTATATTCTTCGGAAAGCAATACTGTTCGACCGGTATTCCAAGCACTACAACTTCCTTATTATCATCTGCTCCATATCTGGCATATCTTTCAATATTGTCTGTTGAATACTCAATCGGATCAACTGAGCCATCTATATGCTGAACCACTAAGGAGCTTTCTTCTCCCTGATACATATCTAACAAAATTGGAGTACATTCTGTATTTCCATATGGCAAAAAGTCCTCTTTGTTCAATAAGCAATTAATAAAACATGATTTTCCAGCACTAAATTCGCCTGTCACAACAAGATATGTTGTATCTTCTTTTGCTTTTTTTATAAGCATATTAATTTCTTTTATATCAACACCATATTTTTCTAATTCTTTCAATTCCATCATGCTACCTCCTCTTGGATCTTACTTATCTTATCCATAAAGTCATCATATAATTGTTTTTTTAAAATGAATCCTTCCAGTTCTTTTTCTATTTCTTCTGGAGTTTTATCATTTATCTTAACAAGATTTTCAATATTCTTCCGTTCTCTCTCAATTTGATCAGCTTCTTCCTCGACAACAGCACACAACATACTGACAAATCCCTTTTTATTTTCATCCAAATAGTCTTCGATTCTATGTTTTAAATTTATCATTTCATTTCTAATGTCTCTCAAATATGAATTTTTACTAATTGAGACTTGATTTTCTTCCAATTTCATAGAATTTTCTTCCTGTGTTTGTTTTAGTTTTTGAAAATCCTCCAAAGCCTCTTTTGAATCAATTTCAGATAGTTGGTACTGTATATTTGCCTCATTACTTTGACGTAATTGTTCTTTCATTTTTCTTTCATAATCACTAAACTCCTTTTTTTCACTTCTCATTTCTCCATGGATTTGTTGAATTTTTGTATCCGCTTCTCTTCTTTTTCTGTCATCAATCACATCCACCATTTCTGTTGTCATAATCTGTTTATCTCCCAAAAAAAACTGTCCTATTTTGCTTTTCCTTCTTACATATATTTCTTTTAATCTCTCCTCCTTTCCATACTCAATTTGAACCATATCTAACTGCTCTATTCTATTTTTCTTTTCATTTCGGCTCTGCATATATTCCTTACGTCTTTGCTCCAACTCATCAGATATCTCTTGTCGTTCCTCTTTTTGCTGCGCCAAACTGATACTTTTTTCATATATCTTCTTATATTTTTTTCTTGCTTCCTCAACTTTCTTTTCCATTTCCACCAGCCCCGACAAATCGCATTCCGGCTTTTCGATTGTTATTTGATTAATTTTTAGCGACAGTCGAATAATTCGCGCTACTTCTGTTTCAACCTGTTGGTAATAGTCTTCATTATCAATGCTTTCAGACAAGGACTCCATTAGTTCATCTTTCAGTTTTTCTGCAGTTTCATTCCACTTTTCTTCGAAAGTATCAAATACCTTTGAAGTTATACTGTCAAAATCCTGTAATCCCATGTCAAACTTTGTCTTTACCATATCCAGCTGTTCTTTAACATCCTGATTGATTTTCTCCACTTCATTCGACAATTTATCTTCTGCTTCAGATATATTACTTTTTACTTCTTGACGAATATGTCTCTTTTTTTCCTTAATTTCCTTTTCCTTTCTATTTATTTCGTCCTTTTTCTTCTTAATTTCCGTTTGAAGTTCTTCATGATCTTTTGAGCAAGCCGAAATTTGTTCACTCAGACTATTCTTATATTGTCCCAGTGTTCCTCGTATCGATGTAAGTGGTGCAAGCAAACGATCTGTTACATTTTCATCACTAACTAAATAATCCTCTAATACGCTTTTAAATTTGTCCATGTTAGAATGTTCGCGTAATGCCTCATTCCGTTCTGCAATTCCCTTTCTTGCCTCCAAAGCAGATATCGGGTATATTTCTTTTCCTGCCATATCTATCTCCTGCTGTTTTAATTTACGTTTTAGGTCCTCCATTTCTTCCTTTCCCTGCGAATTACTTTTTTCATATTTGTTCATCAAGAAAAAGACTCTATCCATGTATTTCTGTATTTTCTTTAAAAATTCTATTTCTGGAGTTTTCCCCGGATTTTCGCAATTAAACAAAAATATAGCAGCATCTGATTCTTCCACTTGACGTAAGGCAGTTTCCGTGTGCATCTTATAAGTCGAATTAAAGCCCGGCGTATCTACAATTTCAACACCATTTTTTAATAATTCAGAATTAAGATACAAAATAACCTGTTTTATAGTCGTTTCAACTTCTCTGGAATTGTTTCGCGCAACATACTCACCAAGGTCTTTAATCCCAACTCTCTCTGTATTACCGCTAGAAAACTCTATTTCAGCTTTATTACATATCCCCTCATCCTCCGATGCATAACGCAATCTTGTAATAGTTGCTGTACTTGCCGCATCATCTTCAGTTAATATCTCCTCCCCAAAACCCATCAATGCATTTAAAAATGTACTTTTACCATTGCTAAAATGTCCAAATACCGATACAACAAATCTATCATTTTTTAATTTAGTTTGCTTCTGAACAATTGCGTCTTTAAGTTCGTTATCGCCAATTTGGATCTGAATTTCTTCAAGCATCCTAAGAATTTTATCCTTCTTTTCCTGATATTCTGCCAATTTATTCTTTTGTTCAGTCATAATTTAATTTCCTCCTTAATTTCTGTTATCTTCTTTATATAATCTTTATTTTGTATTATTTCTGGATTCTCTTGTAATATATTTTCATTATCACTTTTCAATCTTGCAATATATTCCTTGACTGCTTTTTCAACAGCATCTTTTGCATTATTTTCTATATTCTTTTTGTATTCATTAAAATAATGTTCACTTTCTGTAATTGCCTGATCAAGTAATTCTCTACGAAGATCTGTACAACAGCTCACAACATCATCTTTTTTTCTTGCCAGATATCTATCGCTATTTTTCTTTTTAAACGCAATTTCACCCTTCTCAATTGTGTTGATAGCCCTTTCTGTTTTTTCCCTTTGTTCTTTCAAATGATTTTCTTTTCTTACTAGTTGTTTAATTCTTAGCTGTTGCATTGACACAGCACGCTTTAAATCGTTTATGTTTTTTTCATCTATGTCACGTTGTTCGTCCAACCGATTTTTTTGTTCGTCCCATTTATATTGTTCTGACCTGTCTAATCCATCAGGAACACATTTTGTTTCCTTTATAAAAAAAAACTTCTTAACTTTTATTGTTTTATATTTCTGTTTTGGTTCCGGGCGAGTACCTAATTCACCAAGTCCTTTTCTATATCTCAGATCTGATTTTCTTTTTTGCTGTTCTATTTTATTCTCTAATTTTTTTATTTCCTCTGAAAACTTATTTTTTTCTGATAAATTTTGCTCAATACTTTGTTGTATCTCACCTACACGATCCTTAAGAAATTTTATATTATCATCTTCAAAAGAAATATCCCTATCCTCTTTATCTTTAAGATCTATATGATATCTATTTGTCGGTATTTTTATGTCGGAATATAATTTTTCAAGTTTATAAGTACTTAAAATTGTATCTTGAAACACCTTTTTTATATATTCATCAGATATCCCTTTTATTATCTCATTTATTCTAGATTCCTTTTTTTTAATTATCTGTTCAATTTCTTTTTTTGTATTTTGAATGCATTTTTGTAAGTTATCATCACTAAGATCTTCTATTTGTTTAAATAAGCCATTGATATAAATACGCTCTGTTTGGGTGATTGGATAATAACTTTTGTATTCTTCCTCCAAATCCTCTAGCGTTTTATTCAGCATATCTTTAATGTTTCTAATTATCGCATTATAAGTCTTTCTTCTAGCTTCTTGAGCCAATTCTATATTTTTTTTATTACTATTATATTTCTCTTTTCTATTGTCAGACAAACCATCTTGTTCTTTTTGTAGTTCCTCTAATAAGGAATTTATTAAAATAGAAAACTTGTCTTTGATATCTGTAAGTAAATTTTTTTGGCGTGTATCTTCCTGAAGAAAGTCAAATAATTCCGCTAAAAAAACACCAAACCCTGAACGTTTTAAATATTCATCTTGACTTAGCATTTGCCCTTTAAGACTAATATCGTGATCAGCTTTTTCTTGTTCATATAATTCAGTATTTCTTCCAAGTAAATAATCTATGCTATCCACAGGATAAACCTTAACGTCTTCCAACTGATTTTCAGCCAGTATTTTTTCAACTTTTCTCTTCAATTCGCTGATTTTTTTTGAAACATCCTTTTCCATTTGTTGATATATATCGCTCATATGTGTCATTACTACGAATATATCTTTGGATGGTATTTTTCCGATAACTTCATGTTTTCCTGTTATTATTTTTAATGCAGGTTCTGTAAAACCTTCTTTTTTTATCAGAAATATAATTGCATTTGCATTTTTTAACGCATCTCTTGTCAGTTCCATCTGCTGCGGGCTCATTTTTTCTATTCCTGGAGTATCGACAAAATATATATTTTCATCAATTTCTGTAATGGGATAATTAATTTCTACATATCCTGCATTTTTCCCGCTGTTAATATCTAAATATTCATTTAATTTTTTCTTTCCCTCTTCATTATCTAATGAAAATTTCTCTATCATGGAATTATCCTTCGTATAGATATTAACATACGCTTTGTCACCTCGACGAATCGCTGTAACGGCACCTGTTGCTTCTTTATTAGAGGCATATAAAATCTTTTCTCCCATTAGTGCATTAATAAATGTACTTTTTCCCGTCGAAAATTCACCCACAACGGCTACCCTATAAACACCACTTTCTAAGCTTTGTTTAAGACCTCTAACACTTTCCAAAAACGACTCCTGCTCACTTCCTAAAGCAGATGTATTCTCTGCAATATTTTGTATAGTAGCAATATATTCTTGTAAACGCTTTTTTTCTGTCGTATCTTTGATCTCCATGTTTTCCTCCTCGCAGGTCTTACTCCTTCATCACTCTCTCCGCATACTCCATCAGCACCTCCGGCGACACCTCGCCGTGTCCGTTCCTGATCTTACGTTCCAACCGTTTCAGTGCCGCCTTCTCCTTCCATGTCATTGTGCTCTCCGTTTCTTTCGATCCCTTTCGGCTCCCACCCCGATCGGTACTTTTCATTTCACACCTCGCCTCCCTGTGTGCTGACCGTTCATTTATTTCATGAACTTTCTTCTCCCATGCATATTTCCTCACAACGGTTTGACTCGGCGAGCATCTTTCGCACGTATCGCTCGCTATAACCAAACTTTTTCGCAATGTCGGAGATCTTTTGCTTGCCCTGAAGGCGTTTAATCTCCTGAACGACATATTCCTTGGAGTAAAGCTTCATCGGAAATACAAACTGCTGCCCTTTGAAGCGTTCGTAGAATTCCCCGATTCGCTCTTCGCCGATGATCTCTGCAATCTCTTCATATACACCGGCATACACAGGTGTTCTCTCCTGTTTTCTTTCCATTATTTTCCACCGCCTTTAACTAATATTTTAGCAAATCGCCATGTCGTTGTAAGGTGTCATTCTCCGCTGTCTTTTTCCTTGCATTTTTCCTATCCCTATCTACATGATCATTCTACCACCCATCTGTCCGATATTTTTTTATTTTTTGTCGCGATGTCATAATCTGTCATCGTATTGCAAAACTCCGAAAGGTAATGCATAATGATGCAAAGGGCAAAAGTAGACAGCAATGAAGCAATCCGTGGCATCATTAAAATACAAAGTAGACAACAATGTATGTTTACATACAATTTGCCGGCTACCGGCTTTCCCTGCCAAACACTTACACGAATCAAGGAGAACATGATAATGAAAAAGATTTCTTTAAAATACATATCTATCTGTTTGAGCATCTGCCTGCTGACCACAGCTCTGCTCCCATGGCTGCCTTCGGCAGCGCACGCGAACGGTCCGTCCTATTCGATGCGGCAGTTTTATAAGCTGCCGGAGGCGGAGAAGTCCGGCTCTGACCGGATCCTTCTGTACAATCGTGAGGATCTGGTCTGCCTGGATCGCTATCTGGAGGAGGGACGCAATTTTACCAACGAGACCTTTGATCTTGCCAATAATATTTACCTGTCTGATTATCGCTTTGAATATAAGAAGAATTCCAATACGACCTGGATCTATGATCGAAATACCCGCAAATGTCTTGCGCATTATGATGAAACGACGCAGCAGTTTTACGAGGGAACCGGTGACACCGTCTGTGAGGCTCCGATGAAGGGGGACGGCTGGAATCCGATTGGCTCCGTCAGGCATCCTTTTACACAGACTTTGAATGGCAATGGACATATTATTTACGGACTCTGGAATATCTGCGATGCAGCGCAGGGCATTTCTACCACCGGATCGCCTGCAGCGGATGGCGCCGGTCTTTTTGCGGCGGTGACGGGCACGATTTCTAATCTTCGCATGGAGGGTACATTTCTCTCCGTCAGCAATTCCCGGCTGGAGGATGGTGTTGAGGGAGACGGTTATGATTCGATCGGTGCCCTTGCTGCCCGCATTCCCAAAATCTCTTCCGATTCATCCGGAAATATTACGACTACCATCCGTTCCTGTTATGTCCAAAGCACTCACTTTTCCTGCAGTAACGTGCCTAATTCCGGCGTTCTGATCGGGCAGAGTCTTTCTCCGACAGCATTTGATTCGATTGCTGTCGCCGATACCGGAGCATATATCGACTGCTCATCCTCTTCGGCAGATTCGTTTACCGCCGGGCTTCGTTTCGGTATGGTGCTTGGTTATTCCAATACCCTCTATAAATCGACGTTTACGAACTGCGCTTCTTCCGGGTTGGCAACGGATGCGAGTGGGATGGCGGTGATCGGCGGCATTTGCGGAACGTGCCAGCAGGACCGTTTTGAGCATTGCGTCAATCAGACAACGGTTCGCACCGCAGGAGTCGCCGGCGGTATTGCCGGGTATATTGAGCATGTTGTGGGAGCGCATGAATGTTATTTTCGTTACTGTGATAATCTCGGCGACATTTCCGGCGTGTGTGCCGCGGAATCAGCGGTTTTGGGAGCAGCTATCTTCCGGCACGTTATGAGTGCGGCGGTCGCACCGGCACAAATATCAGCTACTGCCGCAACCGTGGTGCCATTACTTCCGCATATATTGGCGGCGGTCTTACCGGGGTATGCGATGCATTTGTGATCACGAACAGTGAGAATTACGGAACGGTGTCCTCGACCACTCTGGCAAAGATCAGTTCCTATCCGGCTTCCCATTATGAAACGCTGATGCTCGCAGCAGAAAGAAGCGTCGGCGGACTTATCGGTGCCTGCATTCCGATCGGTCGCAAAGCAGCTTCCTATTATGACCCGATCTGTACGATATTTAACTGCGCCAATCATACCTCTGCCACACTAATGCCGGATAATGCCGATGCCGGTGGGCTGATCGGTCTTATCACAACAAAATACAGTGCTGTTCAGGATCTATGGCTGACCCTGAATGTGCAGAATTGCTATCAGGCATCCTCCATCAACGCACTCTCATCGACAAGCAGCTCCGGCTTTACTCCGGTCTCCGGAAGTCTGATCGGCGATTGCACCGTGACAACTGCCACGCTGGAATACTGTTATGCCGTGCAGTCTGACCCGGAAAGTGCCGATGTAAATAGTACCTGTTTCGGAACGCAGAGCGGCAAGCTGGCCCTTAATGCCGTAGAAAATATTTCCGGAAAACAGTTGCTTGGCACAGAAACAGAGAAGAATATCGGCTCTGATCTGCTCACGCAAACAACAGCATTGCTTTACTGTCTGAACGGCTATATCAATTCCAGCTTTCGTTATGATCAGACGCAATGGATCAGTAAGCAGTCTGAGTCAGAGGAACCGATGTTAGTCATTGACGATTATACGCTGCCGACCGAGCCGCCAATAGTTTCCTTCGCCCCGGAAAAGACGACCTCACCGGTGCCTTCCGCTACCGGCACGCCGGCCGGCTCTGTTGCTCCATCGCCATCCGGCGCTCCAATCAGCTCCTCCTCTCCAGCGGCGACCGACACTCCAACCACCTCTTCCTCTCCGGCAACAACCGGGACACCGACAGTTACTTTCTCACCGGCTCCTTCAACAACTGGATTGCCAACCGATTCTTCCTCTCCGGTTCCATCCCCTGGGAAGCAAACAAATACTCCGGCCTCCCCTTCCGGCTCCTCTGTCCCAGATTTCGTACAGACCGGCACACCTTCGGATCAGATGAGCCTAAGCGCAGCACCACACCGCTCCGGCGGCATCCGGATCACCTGGAAGCTTTCCTCTGTCTGGAATGGATTCGTTCTTTACCGCAGTCCGAAAGCCTCCGGTATCTATCAGCCGGTTGCAACCATCTCCTCTTCCCGGAAATCATTTACGGATAAGAAGGTGACCGCCGGCAAGACCTACCACTATAAGGCAATTCCATATATCCTGAAAAACGGACAGACCATCTACGGCAATACCACCGTCATCCGTAAGGCAACTGCCCGCCTGATGGCACCGACCTTTCGCGTGAGCCGCCACCGGACAGCATCCGGCAGACGATTTCTCCAGATCCGGCTCCGCAAATATCAGGGGAAATATGCGGACATTTACATCCGCAACAACCGCGGCAAATATCTGCGTCTGCGCCTGAAAAACAATAATATCCGCCAGCAGAAACAAACTTTCCGGCTGCAGTACAGCTTCCGGAAAGCGACCCTGTCCATCCGCATCCGCACTTATAAGCAAAAGAAACGGACGAAGGGAAGCTTCTATTCACGGGCCAAGGTGGTACGAATCCGGGAGTAAGCAGGACAAAAGCCCAGCTGATCAGTTCATATATTGACTAATTAGCTGGGCTTTCCTTTATTTTTTCAATTCTTCAATTAATGTACCAATATTAGAACCAAGTTCATTATCCAGACATTCTATATTCTCACAGAATTTCTTCTCATTAATAATGGCTCTGTCAATGTGCTCCATCAACACCTCTGTATTGTATTTGCTTTTCCGATAACCCGGCAATAACTTGCGCAATTCATGTTCTGTATATCGTGTTAAATACCGGTACTCCTCCATAACGTCCTTCCAGATAAGCTTTATCAATTTTCTGGTCGAATCTTGTATTATATTCCTCCAAAGAATATATATCACTCTCACCTGTGTTCTGCTTATCAATAAACCATATCTCATCCCGTCGAAGCAGATCAAAGTCCAACAATCTGGACTCATGTGTGGTCACGATCAATTGCAGATTCTTTTTCGCTGCCAATTTCAAATATGTCTCAATAAATTTGTAAGTCAAACTCGGATGCAGACAACGATCCAGTTCATCAACAACATACGTCTTTCCTTCATCGGATAATAATATTTCCAGCAGATCCAAAATTCTTACTGTTCCGTCAGATTCTTCGGATAATTCGAAAAGTATATTATTTTTATTGTGTTCAAACTGTATCGTTTGGCACACAAGTTTCTGACCTTTTATTTGCAAAATAAAGAAGTCCCGGTTGCTTCGCATGATAATTCCGGTATTTTCCGGGATATTATTATCTTCTGATATTTTATGATCTATCATATTTTGAACTGCTGAATAATACCGTTCCATTCTCTTCAGCATCTGCGTTTGAGCTTCATTAGGTATATGTGCCAACACATTTTTCACCGGTATTTCCACCAATTTGTAATCCGTGATTCCCGTGCCAAAGGCAGCGATCATATCGCAGATCTCATCGACGTTTTCCATGCTTGCCATGTATGAATAATTTGAAATTGGTCTGTCCGGATAATTAATATCAAGTCCTTTTTTCAGCCACAAATATACATCCTGCAATATGGATGCACCTTTATAATTCAGATACAGATTTTTCTTATTATGATTCATAACCGTCAGAAATAAAGTAGAACCATCATCCTGAATATCCTCCGCATAGTTGTTCATCTTCTGTCCGAGTTCTTTCGTACTAAGATCATTTCCTAATTCATATACGCCCTGTTTAATATCTCTGGTAAAAATCGTTTTTTCCTTGTTGTCCGAGGTTAATTCAACCAGCCATTCTGATTGAAACTATCCCTGATTTAAAAGCACTTCAAAGCCGTACGCATAATACTTCTCGCCTAACTTCAATTCAATTTCAAAATAGCTTGGAATATCTCTGTTGGACTCATTGGATTTGCAGTATTTATTGCTATATCCATCCGGAAGCCCCTTGATAACAGTTTGCTTCATAAAGTCTAATGCCTTTACCAAATTAGATTTTCCGGAAGCATTCGCACCATATACTGCTGCCAGCTTCAACAGTTTAATCTTTCCATTATCATAAACATGTTCTTTCTTACTGCGTACTTTCCCCGCAATCATGGAAAATTCCTCGGATCTTCCCTCTGCATTTGCAGAAAAAGACAAAAAGTTTTTTACATTGAATCGAATCAGCATAAACACGCTCTCCTTCCTGTAATATAATTATATTATGTGCATTTTTTCACTTTTGCCAACATATTTATGCATCTTTTAGCACTTTTTTAGCATTTGAATGTGATTTTTTCACTCTATTCAACCTTTTTTCACATAAACACCATCTTCGCACCCCCCTTCCTTTTTTCCACGGATATATTCCGCCCATTTTTTCCTGTTTACATATTAATCTTATTTTTCCACGCCTCCATCGCCCCTATTTTGTTGCAAATCCGACATAAATCATGCATAATATACATGATATTGGGGCAATTATATTTTGCCTCCGACTGATGCCGCGGACGACTTCTTGCATCATATACACGAATTTATATTGAAAATATATGCGTATCTGCACCAACGGGGGGGACTTGTTTCATGAAGAAATCCTATTATAAATACATATCTGTGATCTTGAGTATCTGCCTGATGCTTGGCAGTTTTCTTATCTATCTGCCTGCGCCATCTGCACTGGCAGCAACTTCTTGCTCGATGACCGAGTATTACAACATGACAGACGCCCAAAAGAAAGGCTTTTCGTTTATTTTCTTATATACCCGCGACGATCTGGTGTATCTGGACAAGTATCTGGAGGAGGGACGAAGCTTCAACAAGGAAACCATTGAGCTTGCCAATGATATTGCGCTGTCTGACTATGATTTCAAATATGATTCCTATACAGAAACTACTTTTATTTACAGACATTCCTCCGGAGAATGTCTTGCCCGCTACGATGAAACGAATCGCTGCTTCTACAAGGGCGCAACAGGCGATCAGAAAACAGATTTTACCTTTGAGGGAGAGGGCTGGAATCCGATTGGTTCTGCCGAGCATCCGTTTCTGCAGCCCTTTGACGGACAGGGGCATCGCATCACCGGACTCTGGAATATCTGTGATGCAGCCGCCGGAACGTCGAGCACAAACTCCCCTGCTGCCGACGGTGCCGGTCTTTTCGCCGCTGTCGGTGATTCCATCTCAAATCTTGTGATCGATGGGGCATTTCTGTCAGTCTCTGATACCGGTCTTTCTGCCGGAAACTATGATTCCATCGGTGTGCTTGCTGCACGATCCCCGAAGAATGATAACGAGTCATTGCTCTACTCCCCCTTACATAAAATTACATCCTGCTCCGTGGTCAATGCACATTTTACCTGCAAAAATGTTCCAAACTCCGGTATCATAACCGGAAGCTGTTATCGGAGAATCCAGTTTATTTCCATTTATGTTTCAGCAAGCGTCTACATTGATAGTGCAGTTAAAACTGAATTATCTTTTCTTCCGAGAGTTTCTTTCGGAATGATCACCGGATATCTTTCGAAGGGTGACTCCTATTTTTATAACTGTACATCGCAAGGTACCGTCACAGACGCACAGAATATTGCACAAATTGGCGGTATTTGCGGTACCGCGCGCTATGTATTTTTCGATTCCTGTATCAATAAAACAACAATTCACTCAGCCTGCATCGCCGGCGGATTTGTCGGACAGGCGGAATATCCAACCATAGGTGATTCATATGTACTCATCCAACTCAAAAACAGTGTTAATATCGGAAATATATCTGGCTTATGCGTCGGTGGTATGATTGGCTTGTGTAATGTCTTTACCACCCCTGATTACACAAGTCGCAATGTCTCACTCATCATCTGGAACTGCCAAAATAACGGCAGTATATCCGGAACCTTATACGCCGGAGGCTTCATCGGAAATACAGATACATTTAATATCCGAAATAGCATTAATACAGGCACTGTATCAATTATTTCCACATCAGAAACACAAAAAATTCCAGCCTTTCAATATTTTACAAAAAGTTTTTCCTCTGACAAAGCAGCCGGAGGTTTAGTCGGTGCTGTCATTCCTATCATCAGTAGTGTTTTTTCTCCTGCTACCAGTGGTTTTTACAACCATATCACAAACAACGCAATTACGTCCTCATCTGCACTCAAAGCGGATAATGCATATGTCGGTGGATCAGTTGGACTTCTGTCGTGCGCGAATATGTCAAAAAATACAGTCCTGTCCCTGACCATAAATAATTGTTATTCTGCATCGAAAATCGTAACCTCTGCATCTGTTTCAACTTCAGATTCCGGTGCATATGGTTCTCTTGTTGGCAGATATGATTTATATACAACAATAAACATACAGTATACCTATTGGACGCAGGACAATTTGGATCTCGATGGAGAGGCTTTTGGTCAACTTAATAAGACAAACTGTTATAAAATCACCCAAAGCCAGTTGCTCGGTCAGGAAACCACCACAAATATTGGCTCCTCCGCAGTCAATTCTTATCCGGATCTTCTGCGCTGTTTAAATAGCTACGTCGGTCAGACAGAAGACTATGATCCGTTGCTTAACTGGAAAATGCTGGATCAGGTCGGACCTGTTATTGATTACTCAAAGAACCCGGCTGCCTCTTATCCTCCGGTAATTACCTCCGTTCCGTCCCTGACTCCCGCTCCGACCACAACGGCTCCTACTGTCACCCCGACGGCTGTTCCGTCTCTGACTCCTGCTCCGACCACGGCGGTTCCATCCGTGACCCCGACTGCTGTTCCGTCTCTGACTCCATCTGTGAGCCCTACCGGACAGCCTACGACGGGACCACGGTTCACACCATCACCGACACTGCCGATCAAAACAGCAAAGCCAACCAAAACACCGATTCCGATTCCGGATCCAATCCTGACACCGGCACCAACAGAAACTCCGACGGCTGCGCCGAACATAACAAAGTCTCCGGCAGAACCAACAACCACTCCGACGTGGCTGCCGATACTGACAACGACACCGACCGAAACACCGGTTCATACATTATCTGCCACGCCACAAGCTCCATCTGCCACGGATGACGGTAATACACTTAATGCCCCAAAACAGATGACGATCAAAGCGTCCGCAGATCGTTCCGGAAGTGTCCGGATCACCTGGAAGAATTCTGCTGACCGCGATGGATTCCTGTTATACCGCAGCACCAATAAAACCGGCTACAAACGGATTGCAATGATCACAGCCCGCACAACCACTTACCTTGACAGAAAAGTGTCAGTGGGCACAAAATACCGCTATAAGGCAGTACCATATGTCCTGAAAAACGGACAGACCGTACGTGGCTCCGCCTCAAAGGTCCAGACGGTTTCCCCACGTCTTATGGCGCCGAAATATTCGCTCACAAAGCATAAAACCGTGGACGGGCAACGTTTCCTGCAGATTCGTTTGAATAAATATCAGGGAAAATATGTTGACGTTTACATCCGCAAAAATGTGGGCAGATATGTATTATTGCGTCTGAAAAACAATAATATCAAGCAGCAAAAAGGTATTTTCAAACTGCATTACAGCTTCCGGAACGCAACGATTTCCGTAAAGCTGAGAACTTACGACAAGAAACCTGTTTCTCAGAGAAGCTTTTATTCGAATGAGAAAACAATACTGATCGATGAATAACCAGCAAAAACAAACGGAGCATAAATAATGAGCAGCACGATAAACAGCTTTGACAAAAACGAAATAATCATGGACCGCTACGAAATTCTGGCAGAAATCGGAAGTGGTGGCTTTGCCACGACCTATAAGGCAATGGATCATTCTCTGGATATTCCGGTGGCGATCAAGGCATTTCATAAGCACACCGGCGCCAGCATGGACGAGGCTGTGAAGGAAGCCAAAATTGCCGCCGGACTCTATGAGCTGGAGGGCATCGCCTCCGCCAGAGATTTCTTCTGGTATAAGGAAACTCCCTGCATCATCATGGATTACGTGGACGGCACAAGTATCAAGGATTATGTGCGCGAGCATGGTCGTATCCGTGGGGACAAAATGCTTATTCTGATCAAACCGCTTTTGCAGAGTCTGATCAAAATTCACGAAAAGGGCATTCTGCACCGCGATATCAGCGCTGACAATATTCTTCTGACTGAGGATGGCAGACTCAAGCTGATCGACTTTGGTGCCGCCCGTCTGTCGCAGAACGCGCAGGGTGACGAATATACGATTATTTTCAAACGTGGTTTTGCTCCGATCGAGCAATGCAGTGCAGGCGGCAAACAGGGACCCTGGACCGATGTGTACGGCATTTGTGCCACAATGTATTACATGATCACAGGAATCGTTCCGGACGATTCTGTATCGCGTCTGATCGAGGACAAGCAGCTTCCTCTGGAACGGATCGACGGCGTCCGTCTCACGCCTCAGGCAATGTCCTGCATCATGAAGGGTCTTGCCGTACGACCGGAGAAACGTTTTCAATCAATGTCAGAATTTTACACGGCACTCTATGCCGCCAAACCGTCCACCCTTGCCAATATACTAAATAATACAACCATCCAAGGCGGCAAGGTCGAAAACGGCGAAGCAAACTTCACGGAGAAGCTGCTTGAAGATATGGAACTTTCCATTTCTCATAAGAAATCAAGAAGGAAAAAGCAGATCATTATCGGCGCCGTTGTTGCGGTATTATTGATATTATCCGGAAGCATCTGGGGCATCCTGCAGCACAGATCTACAGTAAAGGATCAAATCCCACACGCACCGGCAAGCTCAATAACACCGGCTATAAACAGCACTTCCGCCGAACCGGACGCAGATCTGCATTCTTCGGACAATCCGGCTGACGCCGACGCCGACAGCACCGACACACCGGCAAATGCTCCGGATGATCCAGACAGTTCCAACACGCCGGCAAACCAACCGGGCAACTCCAGCTCCGGTAATAATTCCGGCAACTCCGGCAAAAAAACCGGCAATTCCGGCTCTGGCAAAAACTCCGGCGGCTCCTCTTCCAAGGCGACAACCTCGAAGAAGTCCGGCTCCGGCAACTCCGGCAAAAACTCCGGCGGCTCCTCTTCCAAAGCGACTACCTCGAAGAAGTCCGGCTCCGGCAACAGTTCCGGTTCCGCGAAAAACTCCGGCGGCTCCTCTTCCAAGGCGACTACCGCTCCGAAAAAGTCAAACACCGCCCCGAAGAAAACGGCAAAACCGGCTTCCCCGAAAAACGACTTTGACGGCGATCTGGATGGTATTTAGAAAGGATTTTCCCATGAAGCATTATGTGATCAACAGCAGCGAAGACATTTTGACACAATTGCATAACCAGCATTATCAAAGAACAGATCTCTTTCTGATCCGAAAGTGGCGCCCTGCACACGTCACGGGCTCTAAACAGCATACGATCACAGATCCGGATAATGTTTCTGAGCGATCCGGTCAAAACCCAGCCGATACGGCTACCACCGATATTTCCGACGAGCTGCGTCAGGAAGCCTATCTGAATTTCTACCGTCAGGTGAAACCATTTAAGCTCGCGTCCCGGCAGACCATTCAGCGCTGGTTTGGTATTGGCGGGTATGCCGTCCCGCACCGCCGCCAGATCCTTGAGCTCGCCCTGAATCTGCATTTCAGCCTTGATGAAACCGAGGATTACCTGCTGCACGGACTTTCCCAGTGGAACCTGCAGGTAAATGATTATGAGGAAATGCTCTGTATGTATTGCCTGGAAAACGGACAGGATCCGGAGACCTACCGCTTCATGGTTGATTTCTTTGAAACACATACCGATCAGGAGCTGCGTCCGCTTCAGACCGCGCGAACCGATCTGCTGCAGAAATCCTATGCCACCAAAAAGTCCCTTTCCGTGAGGGAATTTCTTGTATGGATGTGTCATAACGCCGAGCTGTTCAAGGGCTACAGCATGACCGTTTACAGTTACTACGTTTCCCTGCTCAACGAGGCATTTCAGTATTACCAGAAGCAGACTGAACAGGATCTTATGCTCCTTTTGGAACGCTCCTCCTACAGCCGCTGGAAACAGACCGAGCAGGAGACGAATCCGCTGTTTGCCAACGAAACGGAGAAGGATCACATCCGCCGTTATCTGAAAAATGTGCCGCGCCGCAAAAATAACGATATTGCTCCGGATGACTTAAGAACGGCACAGAATTACTATGCGATCGCCTATGCACCAAAAGCCCGGATCTCGAGCCTTCTGGCGCAGCTTTATCATAACGGCAAATCGCATGAGCCGACCCGCAATAACGAAATGTATGCCGAGCTTCAGGATTTTCTTGGCGAAGAAATTCAATGGGAAAATGAGAAATATATTTCCGAGCTGCTCTCTATGTCCATTCAGAAGGAGCAGCAAATGCTTTATCAGCGTGCCTTTGCAAGTCTTCAGCCACTTGACAGCACGGATCGCTGCCCGGATTGGATCACTCGTCACCTGCAAAGCAGATATCCACAGCTTTCCGCAGATCTTACCGTCAAACACGCTACAAAGATCATTTCCGCAGAATTAAAAAAACAGAAGACAAGAGTCCGGAATATTCAACGTTCCGATCTCCTTCTTCTGATTCAGTACACATTCTCTGTCAAATATGATCAAAAGCTGCAGGAAACGCTTGCCCCCTACAACCGCGAAGATGCCACAAAGGGCTTTCTCACCCTTGCCAATACAATCCTTACCTCCTGTAATATGCGCAAGGTCAATGCGCAGTACCGGCTTGACCAGCTGCTGTTAAGCTGTATCACCGATGAGGAAATTATTCTTTTAGGTGATCTTCTGGACAAAACTTTCTTCTGGACAGACTAATAGGGCTATTTGTTTAAAGCCTTATTCACCTTCGACTTAATGCGCTGCAGGGCATTATCGATCGATTTTGGCTCCTTATCCAAATGCCTTGCGATCTCCTGATACGTCATGCCTTCCATATACAGGTCAAATACCTGCTTCTCCATGGCACTTAAGCATTCCTCGATCTTGCATCTGAGACTGCAGACATTCTCCCGATCGATCAAAATCTCCTCAGGGCTAAGCTCCGCCGCTTCCAGCGAATGATCCACCATAAAACTGCCTTCTGTCTCCTCCCCCTGCTCCGAATACACCGGCGAGTAGATGGACACATAGGTGTTGAGCGGAATATTTTTCTTGCGGTTCGAGGACTTCACTGCGGAATAAAGCTGTCTGCTGATGCAAAGCTCCGCAAAGGTAGAAAATACGGCTTCCTTGCTCTTGTCATAATCCTGAATTGCTTTGAACAGACCGATCATGCCCTCCTGCATCAGATCGTCCTGATCACCGCCAATAATAAACAAGGATCGCGCTCGTTTTCGCACAATTCCCTTATATCTCTGCATCAACGCATCCATCGCATCGTAATCCTGCGCCTGTGCCCTCTGAATCAGGACTTCCTCCGGCAATGCTTCCATATTTTCTGCCATTTTCCTTCCTCCAGCGTAATCCCTGATAATTTATTTTTGCTTTGCCAGTCTCTGACGGACAATCTCATAAGACAGTACTCCCATCGCCACGGATGCGTTCAGCGAATCAATATCGCCAAACATCGGAACGCTGGCAACAAAATCGCAATTCTCCTTGACGAGACGGCTGACACCATCACCTTCATTTCCAATCACGACCCCCATCGGTCCGGTCAGATCGAGTGAATACATGGATTCTCCATCCATATCTCCACACACAAACCACATGCCCTTTTCCTTAAGTTCCTCCATGGTTCTCACCAGATTCGTAACCTTCGCTACCGGCGTGTAGTTGATCGCGCCTGCGGACGCCTTTGCCACGGTAGCCGTCAACCCAACAGCCCGACGCTTCGGTATGATTACACCATGTGCTCCCACCTGATTAGCAGTACGGATAATAGAACCCAGATTATGGGGATCCTCAATATTATCCAAAAGAATCAAAAAAGGTGCCTCGCCCTTTGCAGCTGCATTCTCAAGCATCTCATCAACAGTACCGTATTCGTACGCTGCTGCATATGCGATCACGCCCTGATGCTTCCCTGTCTCGGACATCTGATCCAGACGTTCCTTTTTCACGAAATTAACAATCGTGTCTGCCTTCTTTGCTTCGCGCAAAATCGTGCGGATCGGTCCATCCTGACATCCATCCAACAGGAATACCTTATCAATCGTCTTGCCGGCACGGAACGCCTCCAGCACTGCATTTCTTCCTTCTATTGTAAGCTCTTCGTATCTCATAACATTGTCCTTTCCGCATAATATGTTACGCTCTTAGTCTCTTTAATCTCTTAATTTTGAAATTAACTAATCGTTTACTGCCTGACCGGTCTATTTGTTATCGTACTGTCCGGTCCGCTCCAGTCCGAGTGCAATTAGTTCAATCGCCCTCCCAAGCTGCTCCTTCAGATAGAGATAACCTATCAGCGCCTCAAATCCTGTCGCAATCCGGTAATCAATGATCGACGCATTCTTGGCAGAGGTTCCTGATTTGGCATTGCGTCCGTGATGAAAGATCCGGTTCTCCTCCTCGGTCAGATCCGGCTCAATCGACTCTACAAGACGTGCCTGTGCCTCCGCTTTGACAATACTGCTGGTCATTTTGTGAAATGTCTTAACACTGTAATTGCCCCGACGAAGCACCAATGTACGAATGATTAGATCATAAACCGCATCTCCGATATACGCAAGTCCCAATGCAGAATATTGTTCCGGTTTTAATTTACTCTCTCCAAACCGACGGTATATCTCTTCCTGAAAGCCAATCTCTGCGCTTATATCCTGCCCGTTCTCCAAATTCTTCTCCTCCTCTATCTACTCCATCAAAGCCTGAATCCACACAATCTGTTACTGAATCGTGCCGGCTTATTGGTATATTTCTTTATATAGAAAAAAATCCTCGAAACATCAGCGTTTCAAGGATTTGAGAGGCGCAGGCCGGATTTGAACCGGCGCATACTGGTGTTGCAGACCATTGCCTTACCACTTGGCTACTGCGCCATATAATGACTCCAACGGGATTTGAACCCGTGTTACCGCCGTGAAAGGGCGATGTCTTA